>OGNB01000612.1_pt1 | contig 25493 bp, 20 predicted proteins | sample 1573301 | NCBI WGS metagenome assembly OGNB01 (sample SAMEA2581914, study PRJEB24529) | metagenome | biome: Human gut stool | place: China | collected 2011
AGAGGCATCCATCGAACCGTCTCCCGTCCGTCCGGCGCCTATCAGGTTATGTATTTCATCTATATATACGATGGCGTGTCCTTCTTTCCGTATTCCTTCCATAATGGCTTTCAGCCTTTTCTCGAACTCACCCCGATATTGTGTACCGGCCAATAAGTTGCCTAAATCCAGCTCGTAGATACGACAACCTGTGAGACGTTCGGGAACATTGCCTGCTTCTATACGTGCGGCCAGTCCGTAGGCCAGTGCGGTTTTTCCCACTCCCGGTTCGCCCACGTGCAGAGGATTGTTCTTTTCTTTGCGGCAGAGAACCTGAATGGTGCGTTCCAATTCCACATCCCTGCCTATAAGCGGATTCCGGTCTTGCAGGCCCTCGTTGAGGCAGGTAACATAGTTACGCCAAGGCTCGCTTTTCTCTTGCTCAGAGGAAGTTTCCTCTTGAAACTGATTCATGTGCTCGTAATTTGAAATGAGGGTGCTGAGGAATTCCGGCATATCTTCGCCCACTGTTTTTTTTAACAGATAGCCAGCCCATGAATCTTCCAGTTGAAGCATTCCTTGTACCAGATGAGGAACATCCATTTCTTCTGCGCTTGAATGGCTGATTGTCATATAGGCATATTGCAGCAGCTCGGAGAGTTGACCTGAAATTTCCAATTCATATTCTATTTCTTGAGGAACTCGTTCCACTTCTTTTGACAGATATTCGGAAATGGACTGGGACAGTTCTTCCGGGGTACAAAAACACTCTGCCAATGCTTTTTGAAAAGGAACTTGTTTCAGCAATGCGCTCAATAAGTGTTCGGGCGTGATAAATTCATGCCGATATTGCATCGCTTGGCTCTGCGCAGAAGCGAAAGCGTAGTTCACCGAATCGGTATTTGGTATATCCATATCTTATTCTTGATTTTTTATTCTTCTTCCGGTGTAACCGTGAGTCGGAGAGGGAATCCCTCTTCACGAGCCATACGGGTGGCTTTTTGTACTTTTGACCGGGCGATATCATACGTATAGATGCCTACTACGGCCGATTCACTTTTATGTACCTGCATCATCAAAGCTTCTGCTTCCATCGTTGATTTGAAAAAAACGGTAGTTAATATCTTTACAACAAATTCCATTGTAGTAAAGTCGTCATTGAAAATGATAACTTTGAAGCGTCGCGGCTCGTGAAGGTCTATACGTTCTTTTTCTTTATAAGATGATTGTTGTTGTTCCATATTGGTATTTGTCATACGTACTTATGGCACAAAGGTAGGGAAAGTATTGGAAAGGTAGGGTAGGGAAGAGATGAATTTTGTCTCCCAAAGTAGCTAGAATGGCGAACTTCACAAAACTCATAACCATACCATGGATTGCATTGAAAGATTTGTATCATTCATAAATGGTATCACTAATAAAAAAGGGCAGAAACAATGCTATTATAAATAAAAAGAACAGAATATCACTCTTTTTCATAGATAGAAATGTGTTTTTCATTAATATTTGCGATAAACATACGAAAAAACTTCTAACTTCCTAACCAAACAACAATTTAAATTCGAGGTGTGAAGGAATGGCAAATAAGATTGCTTTCAGGCAATTTTATGTATAATATGGTCTGTGATTAATAATTCGACGGCTCTTTATTTGTTATCTAGCCATAATCTTTTATCTTTGTTTCCCGTCATGGAATAAAGTAAAAAGGTTATTATGAAAACAAGAGGATGGATTTTAACTGTAATTTGTAGTATGTTGTTATTGGTGGCGGGTATCACTTTTGCATCAATGGTGCTTGTCGGGCAACCGGCTTTGGCAAACGAATCATTGTGGTGGTGGATCTTGATAAAGCTTGGTGTGATGGTTTTATTATTCGGGTACGGCGTGAAGCGGGGAATCCAGATATTGCGTATCTTCAGCATACCGAAAAGCAAACTGACACGGGAACCAGGTGTCGTGGTTTGTGATTATAATATCAGCCTGAAAAAGTATGCTTTGTATAAATTGTGGGACATCCGTCATTTCAGTTTTTCTTTGTTGTTTATCATTTATATTTGTATTGCATTGTGTACAGGGCACTATATTGTTCCCGAAGAGCAAAGCCTGTTCAGCCCGCTGCTGATTTGGTTCTTGTGTCTTATCTATATCTTGATTATGCTGCCTGTCAGACTAAATAAAATTTATAAGCGGAGTATTGCAGGGCAGACTTGGGTGGAAATAACTCCGGAAGGGTTGACATATGACAAGGCGAAACTGAAACAGACATTCCCTTGGGAAGAGATAGCAGGTATAGCTCTTTATAAGACCTATTGCTTTCTGTATGATAAAAGAGGCGGTGAATTTTTGATTGTAACTTCGGATGAAAAGGTGAAAGAATCCCTTCTTTACTATTTAAATACGAAAAAATAATGAATTAAAGCTAAGTGTTTTTCATAATAAGGTTGTTCGTATTATTATAATGTGTATTTTTGTAACAAAGTAATAATGAAAAACCTCTTAAGTATGAAAACACCTGTTCTCGCGCTATTCATTTCTTTAGTGGCATTTGGAGCCTGTGTATCCAATAAACAAACCCAGCCGTCAACCGATTATACCCAATTGGTGAATCCGTTTATCGGAACCGATTTTACCGGCAATACTTATCCGGGAGCGCAAGCGCCTTTCGGAATGGTACAACTTAGTCCGGATAACGGCTTGCCCGGATGGGACCGTATTTCCGGCTATTTTTATCCGGACAGTACGATTGCCGGATTCAGTCATACCCATTTGTCGGGGACGGGAGCCGGAGACTTGTATGATATCTCTTTTATGCCTGTTACTTTGCCTTATCAGGAAGCGGAAGCTCCTTTAGGCATCTATTCCAAATTCTCTCATGCGGATGAAGAGGCTTCAGCAGGTTACTATCGCGTGTTGCTGAAAGATTATGATATCAATGTGGAATTAACTGCTACAGAGCGTTGCGGCATCCAGCGTTATACGTTTCCTGAAGGGGAGTCGGCTGTCTTTCTGAATCTGAAGAAAGCGATGAATTGGGATTTTACCAATGATTCTTATATTGAAATAATTGACTCATGCACTATTCAGGGATATCGTTTTTCTGAAGGATGGGCAAGAGACCAGCATGTGTATTTTCGTACTCGTTTCTCCAAACCGTTTGCTTCGGTAGAGATGGATACTACTGCCATTACTTTGAAAGGTAAACGTGTAGGTACGGCTTATATCGCCCGCTTTAATTTTGATACGGAAAAAGGAGAACAGATTGTTCTGAGTACTGCTCTTTCGGGAGTGAGCATGGAAGGTGCCGCTAAAAACATGGCGGCTGAGGCACCTCACAATGATTTCGATAAATATTTGGCTGAAACTAAAGATAATTGGAACCGCCAGCTAGGAAAAATAGAAATAACAGGTGACAACAAGGACGATAAGGTCAATTTCTATACAGCATTGTATCATACTATGATTGCCCCGACTATTTACAGTGATGTGGACGGGTCTTATTATGGTCCCGATAAGAAAATTCATCAGACGGATGGTTGGGTGAATTATGGAACCTTTTCATTGTGGGATACTTATCGTGCCGCACATCCGTTATTTACTTATACGGAACCTCAACGTGTCAATGATATGGTGAAATCATTCATTGCTTTTTATGAACAGAACGGACGTTTGCCGGTATGGAACTTTTGGGGAAGTGAGACTGATATGATGATTGGCTACCATGCTGTGCCTGTTATTGTTGATGCTTATTTGAAAGGTATTGGTGATTTTGATGCTGAGAAGGCATTGGAGGCTTGTGTGACTACTGCTAATTTGGATAATTATCGCGGCATTGGTCTGTATAAAAAGTTAGGATATATACCTTATAATATAAAGGATGAATATAATGCGGAAAATTGGTCGCTTTCCAAGACATTAGAATATGCTTTTGATGATTATTGCATAGCCGAAATGGCCCGGAAGATGGGGAGGACTCAATTAGCGGACGAATTCTACAAGCGTTCTCAGAATTATCGCAATGTGTTCAATCCGGCGTCAAGCTTCATGCAGCCGATAGATGATAAAGGAATATTCCAACCTAATTTCAGCCCGGATGACTACACTGCCCATATTTGTGAAAGTAACGGTTGGCAGTACTTTTGGTCTGTACAGCAGGATATTAAGGGGTTAATTGCCTTGACTGGTGGTAAGGATCGTTTTACAGAAAAGTTGGATAGTATGTTTACTTATATCCCGGCTAGTAATGCAGATTTGCCTCTTTTCAGTACAGGTATGATTGGTCAGTATGCTCATGGTAATGAGCCTAGCCATCATGTGATTTATCTATATAATAAGGTACGTCAGCCTTGGAAAACTCAGAAGTATGCGGCGCAGGTCATGCATGACCTTTATTTCAATGCACCTGCCGGACTGTGTGGTAATGAGGATTGTGGACAGATGTCTGCTTGGTATGTATTCAGTGCTATGGGATTTTATCCTGTCAATCCGGTAAGTGGTGAATATGAGATTGGTACGCCGTTGTTCTCCGAAATACAGATGCATTTGGATAATGGAAAAACGTTCACAGTACTGGCCCCTGGAGTAAGTCGTGAAAATATCTATATCCAGTCGGTGAAAGTAAATGGGCAACCATACGATAAGAGCTATATCACACACCGGCAAATAATGGACGGTGCTACTGTAGAATTTGAAATGGGTCCGGAACCGGGAAATATTTGGTATAGATAATAATTGGTTCAACTTATTAAGAATTGTACAGGAGGTGAGTTAAAAGTGATATTTGTTGTTATCGTTTTGCTGTAGAGGCGGGTTGAATCTGCGTGAAAATTGTATGATGAGCGGAAGCTTTCTGCCCCTACAGTGGATGATTGGATCGTTATTTGGAACATTGGCTCCCTCCTCATACAAAGGTGAATTATATAATATGAACGAGGAACTTGATGACACCTATAAGGCCGTCTTTCGTCAATGCTATCCTAAGCTGTTGTTTTATGCGACACGGCTGGTCGGTACCGAAGAAGCCGAAGATGTAGTGCAAGATGTTTTTGTGGAGTTGTGGAGGCGGAGAGATTCAGTCGTCATAGGAGAGCAGATTTTAGCTTTCCTTTATCGTTCTGTATATACCAAGGCTATAAATTTATTGAAGCATCAGGTTATAGAGAACAACTACAGTGCGGCAATGATAGAAATCTATGAACGAAAATTGCAATATTACCAGCCGGATCATGCTGAAGTTATTAAAAAGATAGAGAATCAGGAATTACGTCAGGAAATTTTTGAAGCGATTAATGAATTGCCGGATAAATGTAAGGAGGTGTTCAAACTGAGTTATCTTCATGATATGAAAAACAAGGAAATTGCTGATACTCTTGGTATTTCTTTACGTACCGTAGAGGCACATATGTATAAGGCCTTGAAATTTTTGCGCGAACGTCTCAGCCATTTATTATTGTCATTGATTATATTTTCAGCAAAACTGCTAAGTGTTTTTACAAGTTGAATTGTTTACTATATGAATAGGGAAAAAGATGAGTAAACTTAACGAAGATATTATTATCAGGTATTTGGAAAACCGATGCTCGGAGGAGGATTTTGTTCTTATCAATGAATGGATGAAAGAATCTGATGAGAATGCCGGAGAGTTATTCCGTATGGAGGAGATTTATCAGTTAGGTAAATTCCCCTTTGAGGAGGAAAATCTGGTAGCGAAGGCAGAGCGCAGGTTGGGTAGAAGATTGGAACAGGAAAATCAAAAGAGACAGGAGGTGTTCAAGCTTAAGAGTGTGTTGCGTTATGCACCTGCTATAGTGGGCGTGATAGTGCTGGCTGCGGGATTGGCCTATTGGTTCCGGAATAAAGCGGAGGAATTGGTGGTAGCATCGGCTGCTCATGGACAAGTGCGTGAGATGTTGTTGCCTGACGGGACAAAAGTATGGTTGAACCAGTCGTCTGTTTTAAAATATCCGCGTACTTTTGAAGGTAAAGAACGTCATGTATATCTGGATGGGGAGGCTTATTTTGAAGTGGCACGTAATCATGAGAAACCTTTTACGGTAAAAAGCCAGGCAATGGATGTCAGGGTCTTGGGAACCTCTTTCAATATAAAATGCCGTCCGGATAACAGTTTTGCTGAAACGACTCTGGTAGAGGGGGAAGTTGAGGTAAAAGATAAATCAGATAAAGGCAGAATTACTTTGTTACCGGGACAAAAGGCTGTTTTAAACAGGGTGACAGGGCGGATGCAGGTAAAACAGGTCGATCCCAAGATGGAGATAGTCTGGCATAATGATTTGATTCCATTTGAAAAATCATCTATTTTCCAGATTGCGGCAGCATTGGAACGGTTCTATGGGGTGAAGATTATCCTTTCACCGGATGTAGACAGTACCAATACTTATTCAGGAGTGCTGAAAAAGAAAGATAATATAGAGTCTGTGCTGAATTCTTTGCGTAACTCTATTCCTTTCAATTATAAGAAAGTAGATGATAACAATATATTTATCTCATCGGAAACGAAATAATTTTTAAATAAAGAACTATGAAAATCAACATGCTCTTAAGCGGCTGTCTTCTAGGGTTATTGTGTTTCACCGCATGTGATTCTGAGGGCAATGAAATGAATGATTACACCCATTATGTCAACTCTTTTATTGGTACAGGAGGCCATGGACATACCCATCCGGGTGCTATGGTTCCCCATGGCATGATACAGCCGGGACCAGATACTCGTATTGACGGTTGGGATTCCTGTTCCGGATATTATTATGAAGATACTACGATCAATGGCTTTGCCCATACACGTCTTAGTGGTACCGGGTGTGCGGATTTCGGAGATTTCCTGTTGATGCCGACTGTAGGTGTGCAACGCACTGATTTCTTGGGAACAGAAAGCCAGAAGCGTCCTTTCGCATCGGCTTTTTCTCATGAAAAGGAACATGCCGAACCGGGATATTATTCTGTCTTCCTGGATACATACGGGGTAAAAGCCGAACTGACCTCAACAGAGCGTGCGGCAATGCATCGGTATACTTTCCCGGAAAGTAAGGAGTCAGGATTTATCTTGGATATGGACTATAATATTCAGCAACAAATCAATCAGGTCATGGAAGTGGAGGCTGTGAATGATACTGTGTTGCGGGGGCGCAAACGCAGTGCCTATTGGGCATACCGGCAGGATCTTTATTTTTATGCCGTATTTTCCAAACCCTTCACGTATACTTTGTACACGGATACTGTTCAGGAAAATGATAAACAGATTCCTGTATGCAAAATGCTTTTGCATTTTGAAACGGTGAAAGACGAACAAGTGCTGGCTAAGTTCTCTATCTCTTCTGTTGATACGGAAGGTGCTTATAAGAACCTCCAGGCTGAGATGCCCGGTTGGAATTTTGATGGAGTGCGTGCCGATGCTAAGAAGAAATGGAATGAATGCCTGTCAAAGATTGCAGTCAAAACCAATAATGAAGACCAGCGTGCCATTTTCTATACGGCTATGTATCATGCTTTCCTAAGTCCCAATCTGTTTACTGATGTAGACGGGCGTTACTTGGGAATGGATTTGAAAGTGCATACCACCGACATGAAACATCCGGTTTATACCATTTTCTCTTTGTGGGATACTTTCCGTGCGTTACATCCGTTACTGACTATTGTCGATCCTCAGTTGAATACGGAATTTATCCGTTCATTGATAAAGAAGCATCAAGAAGGTGGTATTTTCCCGAAATGGGATTGTGTATCCAATTATACCGGAACGATGGTAGGGTATCATGCGGCTTCGTTGGTAGCCGATTCTTATGTGAAGGGATATCGCGATTTTGATGTGCAGGAAGCTTACAAGGCATGTTTGCGTGCGGCGGAATATGATACGACCGGTATTGTCGCTCCCGGTTGGCTGATTCCTTATGTAATGCCTAAAGCTCGTTACTATAAGAATACCCTTGGCTATATCCCGTGTGATCGTGAGAATGAATCGGTTGCGAAAGCGTTGGAATATGCATACGATGACTGGTGTATTTCCGTGTTGGCAGACAGCCTGGGAGATACTGAAACCAAGGAGAAATATGCCCGTTTTGCGGATGCGTACGAATTTTATTTTGATCCTGCCACCCGTTTCATGCGCGGATTGGATAGTAAAGGTGAATGGCGTACCCCGTTCAATCCCCGTTCTTCCAATCACCGTAATGATGATTATTGTGAAGGAACTGCATGGCAGTGGACTTGGTTTGTTCCGCATGATATTCCGGGATTGGTGAAGTTGATGGGTGGAGAGGATGCTTTCGTTGGAAAGCTGGATTCTTTGTTTACGGTTTCTTCCCAGTTGGAAGGAGAGGCTACCTCTGCTGATATCACAGGACTGATAGGCCAGTATGCGCATGGCAATGAGCCGAGTCATCACATTACTCACATGTATAACTATGTAAACCGTCCATGGCGTACTCAGGAATTGGTTGACAGTGTGCTGCATAACCAGTATTTCAATGCTCCTGACGGCTTGTCGGGTAATGAAGATTGCGGTCAGATGTCTGCATGGTATATTTTGAACTCCATGGGCTTCTATCAGGTATGTCCCGGCAAGCCGGTTTATTCTATCGGACGTCCGTTGTTTGAGGAGGTGACGATTAATCTGCCCGACCGCAAGACTTTCGTTATCCGTACCCACAACAACTCGAAGACCAATAAGTACATTGAGTCGGTTCTGTTGAACGGAAAACCACTGGATGTTCCTTTCTTTACCCATAATGACATAGTACGTGGGGGAACGATGGAGATTACCATGAGCTCCGTACCGACGGAATGGGGAAAACAGATAAAGAATTAAAAAGTATAACTTAACCCAAATAACAATATCATGAAAAAATTATTTCTATCAGTTGCAGTCCTGTGTGTTACACTGTTTGTGCAGGCAAAGGATTATGCAGACTATGTGAGTCCGTTGGTAGGTACACAGTCTTCCTTTGAACTCTCTACAGGAAATACTTATCCTGCCATATCCCGTCCATGGGGTATGAATTTCTGGACTCCCCAGACAGGAAAGATGGGGGACGGATGGCAGTATGTCTATACGGCTAATAAAATCCGTGGTTTCAAACAAACCCATCAGCCCAGTCCGTGGATTAATGACTATGGTCAATTTTCCATCATGCCCGTAACAGGAAAACCGGAATTTGAGGAAGACAAGCGTGCAAGTTGGTTCTCTCATAAAGCTGAAATTGCAAAACCTTATTATTATAAGGTTTATTTGGCAGAACATGATGTGGTGACTGAAATGGTTCCTACGGAACGTGCCGTTATGTTCCGCTTTACTTTTCCTGAAAATGACTCATACGTAGTGGTTGATGCTTTTGATCGTGGCTCATCTATCAAGGTGATTCCCGGAGAAAACAAAATTGTGGGCTATACCACTCGCAACAGTGGTGGTGTTCCTGCCAACTTCAAGAATTATTTCGTTATTGAGTTTGATAAGCCGTTTACTTATGAGGCTACGTTCTCTAACGATGTACAGCCTGAAAAACCGGACGGCAGTGTTCCTGTAACCTTGAAAGAAGGTAAACTGGAGCAGACTGATTTCCATACCGGAGCCGTTATCGGTTTCAAGACAAAGAAAGGCGAAGTAGTTCATGCCCGTGTCGCTTCTTCATTCATCAGTCCTGAACAAGCAATTCAGAATCTGAAGGAATTGGGTGGAGACAGTTTTGAAGTATTGGTACAGAAAGGTAAAGATGCCTGGAATGAGGTCTTAGGTAAAGTAGAAGTGGAAGGTGGAATATTGGATCAATACCGTACTTTCTATTCCTGCTTGTACCGTTCCTTGTTGTTCCCGCGTAAATTCTATGAACTGGATGCCAATGGGCAGCCTGTTCATTACAGTCCTTACAATGGGGAAACATTGCCGGGATATATGTATACGGATACAGGATTCTGGGATACATTCCGTTGCTTGTTCCCTTTCTTGAACCTGATGTATCCTTCGGTAAATCAGGAAATACAGGAAGGTTTGATTAATACTTATAAGGAAAGCGGCTTTTTCCCCGAATGGGCCAGCCCCGGTCATCGTGGTTGCATGGTCGGCAATAATTCAGCTTCTATCTTGGTCGATGCTTATCTGAAAGGAGTACGTGTGGAAGATGTGGAAACATTATACAAAGGACTGATTCATGGAACGGAAGCTGTACATCCTGAAGTTTCTTCTACCGGACGTCTGGGATATGAATATTATAACAAGCTGGGCTATGTGCCTTGTGATGTGAAGATTCATGAGAATGCAGCCCGTACATTGGAATATGCATACGATGACTGGTGTATTTATCAGCTGGCGAAAGAATTGAAACGTCCGAAGAAGGAAATCGCACTCTTTGCCAAGCGTGCCATGAATTACAAGAACCTGTTTGATTCGGAAAGCAAGCTGATGCGCGGCAAGCAGAAGGACGGCAAATTCGCTCCTAAATTCTCACCGTTGAAGTGGGGAGGTGACTTTACGGAAGGAAACAGCTGGCACTATTCTTGGTCTGTATTCCATGATCCCCAAGGCTTGATTGACTTGATGGGAGGTAAGGAAATGTTCGTTACCATGCTTGATTCTGTCTTTTCGGTTCCCCCTATCTTTGATGATAGCTATTATGGACAGGTGATTCATGAAATCCGTGAAATGACAGTTATGAATATGGGTAACTATGCACATGGAAACCAGCCCATTCAGCACATGATTTATATGTATGATTATGCGGGTCAGCCTTGGAAAGCCCAATATTGGTTGCGTGAGGTGATGAACCGTATGTATACAGCCGGACCTGACGGATATTGCGGTGACGAGGATAATGGACAGACTTCGGCATGGTATGTATTCTCTGCATTAGGATTCTATCCGGTATGTCCCGGTACAGATGAATATATTCTGGGTGCTCCGTTGTTCAAGAAAGCGACACTGCATTTTGAAAACGGAAAGAACTTGGTAATAACCGCACCGGATAACAGCGATACCAACCGATATGTAGATGAAATGCGTGTAAACGGTACTGTTTATACCAAGAATTATTTGAAACACAATGAATTGTTACAAGGTGGTGTTATCGATTTCAAGATGACCGACCGTCCGAATATGCAACGTGGAACACAAGAAAGTGATTTGCCTTATTCATTTTCAAAAGACGAAACAATGAAATAAAAGTTTCACCATGCATTTCTCTCTTGTAAAGAGAGGTTGGAGGGGGATGTTCTCTTTTGGCAGCATTGCAAGAGTACATCCCCTTTTTGTTTTTAAATATTTCTTCTATACGTCAAAGTCCGATGATATCACTACTTTTGCCTTTCCTCTGTTTTTTCTAGAAAATTTAGAAAAAAGAACGAGATGGAGTAAGTGTTTTCTTTTAGCTGCCTGTTTTTATTCTCGAAAGGGGCATGAGAACCCCTTCACTGGAGAAAAATAAGTCAGTGTTAACTAATTTAATAAATTATGAAAGGCAATCAATTAATGAGAAAGCCCAAATTACTCAGGGCGCTTTTGATTCTTTTGTTTGTGGCTGCACCCATGCAATGGACCCGCGCACAAATTGTTCTTTCAACTCCCAAGACAACTCTTGGAGCGGTAATCAAGAACATCAAATCACAGTCTAACTATCAGTTTTTCTATGATGACAAACTGGCTGAAACGCCGGTGAATGCCATTGATGTAAAGAACGGTTCATTGCAGTCTGTACTTGATGCAGCTTTGCAAGGCAAGGGAATCACCTACAAGATAGAGGATAATATTGTCTATCTATCAGCACCCGGAGAACCTCAGACACCTCAACAGACAGGACAGGAGCATACAGTGACCGGAACAGTGGTTGATGCGACAGGAGAGGCCTTGATTGGTGTAAACGTACAAGTGAAAGGAAACCCTACAGCCGGTACGATTACTGACTTTGAAGGTAACTATTCTTTGTCGGTTCCCGGAAATGGCGAGATTGTGTTCTCATACATTGGTTACCGTTCGGAAACGTTGAAGCCCGATGGCAAGAATGTACTGAACGTAACCATGCAGGAAGACACACAGCAGATTGGCGAAGTGGTGGTAACCGCTTTGGGGATCAAACGTGAGAAGAAGATGTTGGGTTATGCGGTTCAGGAACTGAAAAGTGATGAACTGAACAAGACAGGTGACCCGTCTGTGACCAGTGCCTTGCAAGGTAAGGTGGCAGGTCTTCAGATGAATACTTCGGCTACAGGTTTAGGTGGTTCTACGAAAATCACCATTCGTGGTAACTCTTCTCTTACCGACAACAACCAGCCGTTATGGATTGTGGATGGCGTTCCTTTCAGCGACACTAGCACTTCAAGCGCATCCCGCTATGATGGTGTTGACCGTGGTAGCGCTTCCATGGACATTAATCCGGATGACATCGAGAGCATCTCGGTATTGAAAGGTCCGAATGCGGCTGCTCTTTACGGTTCGCGTGCAGGTAATGGCGTTATCTTGATTACGACAAAGAAAGGCAGTAAGAAAGATGGTTTCGGAATCCGTTATAGTGGTAACTTCACTTGGACAGCTATCGGCGAGACATTGGATATGCAACGCCGTTACGGACAAGGACATATTGATACAAAAGATGCCAAGACTGCGGTGTATGACAAAACGGATAGCGGAAGCTGGGGCCCGGTATTGGATGGAAGCATGAAAGAGGCTTGGAACGGAGAAACTTACGCTTACTCTAACTATGGGGATAAGTTGAAAGATTATTTTGATACCGGTTTCTCGCATACGCATAACGTATCTATCAGCAACGGTACAGAGAAATCACATTTCCGTACTTCTTTCGGATACTCAGATAATGACGGTGTATTCCCCACTGAAAGTTTGAGCCGTGTGAATGCCGACCTGAATGCAGGAACGGAATTGAACAAATGGGTGTCTATGGACGGAAAGATTTCTCTTTCACGTACAAAAGCCGATAACCGTCCACTGTATGGTGATTACGGTGCTATTTCCCAGTTGATGAGAATCCCTAACAACGTCCGTCTGGATGACTTGAAACAATATTCTGATGAAACTCATGCGCATGTGAACTGGACAGGACCTACTGCCAGTATCCGTAATCCTTATTATGTATTGCATCAGCGTCAGAATTCAGATGAACGCTGGCGTGCTTTCGGATATTATAGCATGAAAATCAATTTCACAGATTGGCTGCATCTGTCTGCCAAATACGCTTTTGACTACTACCGCACCAGAGTGCAAAGCACCAATGCGGGTGATGGTATCAATGGAGAAGCCAATACTTCCATGATTACGAATGACTCAATGGACCGTAGTGAAGAAAACTTCTTCGAGTCAAATGCTGAAGTCATTTTGATGGGTGACCGTCAGTTGACTGATAACTTCCGTCTGGGCTTCAATGTCGGTGGTAACTTTATGTACCAGCGTTCGGAAACTTTGGGTGTGGGCGTAGGTAATATGGTGGATAAAGGTAATTGGATGCTGAATGCGGCCAATTTGTTGAGAACCGGTAGTGAGGATGGTTACAAGCGTGCCATGAACTCAGTGTTCGGCTCTGTACAGATGGCATGGAAGGAATATCTGTCTTTGGATTTGACAGCTCGTAACGACTGGTCATCCACTCTTCCGTCAGGTAACAATTCTTTCTTCTATCCGTCTGCCAACCTCAGTTTCGTGGTTTCCGACTTTTTGCGCTCCATCGACAAGCCGTTGCCAAGCTGGGTGACATTTGCCAAGGCACGTCTGTCTGCCGCACAGGTAGGTAAGGACACAAGCCCTTATCAGTTATACAACACCTACTCTTTCAAATTTGATAATGGTGTATTGACTCCGACCAAGGATAATGTGAAGATGAACGATCAGTTGAAGCCTGAAATCGCGACCTCTTATGAAGCAGGTCTGGACATGAAGTTCTTGAACAACCGTCTGGGCTTTGACTTTACTTACTATTACAGCAAAACAAAGAACCAGATTATGAAAGTGCCCGCAGCAGCTCCCTGGAGTGGTGGCCAATGGGTAAACGCAGGTATGGTAACCAATCAAGGTGTAGAATTTATGTTGTATTCCACTCTGGTAGAAACAAAGGATTTCGCTTTTGATTTGAATGTGAATATGGCTCACAACGTATCGAAAGTGAAAGAACTGGCTCCGGAAGAAAATGTGAACTATATGTTCTTTAACGGTGATGGAAACTTCCCTGTAAAAGTAGGTACACGCGCCGGACACAAATTAGGCGAGATTTATGCTACATCGCTTTATAAGCGCAATGAAAACGGTGATATTATCGTAAATGAAAATGGTTTGCCCATGACTGTGACCAATGAGTCTGAATATGTGAACAAACCTATCGGTAATATCCAGCCTAAGCTGACCATGTCTGTATCTCCTACCTTTACTTATAAAGGGATTACACTGTCTGCACTGTTTGATATGAAATTCGGTGGTGATATCTTCTCTTATTCCGAGATGCTGGCTACCGGAAACGGTTTGGCTAAGCGTACCTTGAACCGTGGTGAGGAAAACAACTATATGATGGTATTCCCCGGTGTGACAGAATCAGGCGAGGTGAATACAAAACAGGTTTCCGCCTCAGAATACTACGGCTCATTGCAGGCTGAGGATTTCATCTACGATGCTTCATTCATTAAACTGAAAGAATTGTCAATCGGCTATTCATTCCCTTCATCTATGCTGAAGAAGACTCCTGTCAACTCGCTGAATGTTTCATTTGTAGCACGTAACTTGTGTTATCTGATGAAGCACACGCCGGGTACAAGCCCCGAAGGCGGCTATGACACTACGATGTTCTCACAAGCCATTGACTATGCATCGTTGCCGTTTACACGTACTTTCGGTATTTCTATCAACTTAGGTTTCTAATTAATTAAAAGGAAAAACTGATTATGAAAATCAAATTATATAAATCCGTAGCCTTATGCTCATTGCTGGCTCTGGCCGGATGCCATGATTTTGAGGAATTGAATACAAATCCTTACGCACCGATTTACGACCCGACTGTGGAGAATGTATCGGCCGATGGAATAGACATTGATTACACCTTGACAGACAATGCCATGGCAAGTTTGAAAGGGATGGAAGGCGCTATCGGAAGTATTTTTGCCAATTTCACCTACGAAGGTCTTTACAATGATTATCAGACAACGACCAATCTGACTCATGATATCTATGCCGGTTATTGGGGAAACAATGTCAGCGGCTTTGTGAATCAGGCGCCTACCTATTCTTATACGGATGGATGGTCGGCCAGCCGATGGAAGCATTTCTATGATGACCGCAGCACTTCGGAATACAGTCAGTTGGTCAAGACATTCTATTTCTGTAATAAGGATTATTATCATACGGCATTCTATATTACCCGCATTTATTATGCTTTCTTGTTGTCCATGCAGACAGATACTTACGGAGATATTCCCGTCGCTTATTATGTGAAGGGAGCTATGCCGCCGGAAGAAAATGTGTCTTATACGCCTCAGAAAGAGGTCTATAATATCCTTTTCCAGCTGTTGGATCAGGCTATAACAGAGTTGCACCAGGAAAATCTTCCTGCTGTCAGTCAGTATGATTTAGGTGACAATGACAAATGCTATGGAGGTGATGTGGACAAATGGCGTCGTTTTGCCAACACACTGCGTTTGCGCCTTGCTTTGCGTGTATCCAATGTAAATCCGGAATTGGCCCAGACTCAGGCAAAAGCAGCTTTGACAGATCCGGCCGGTCTGATGCAAAGCCAGGATGACAATATGAAGCAGACTCCAAAACGTCAGTATATCGCCGGCGGTAATGAAAATATATACGCATTGTTGTTCAGCTGGACCGGCAATGCTGTATTGTCGAAAGAAATGGAACGGGCTTATAAGAATCAGGCCTTGAAAGAAGGTGCGGCAGCCGATGCCGTTACTTTCAATGAGAATTCAGAGAATTGTTATCTCGACCCTCGTTGTGAAGTTTTATGGTTCCGTCCTACTCCGTTTGATTCGTTGACTACCAGTCCGCTTCCCACAGAGAATCTGAAGAGAGATTTCAACGGGGTGATGAATGGAGAAACCAATGTAGGTGGCTCTTATCTGAACAGATACTCTGCCAACCGTTGTATTCTGTCATCTGATGCCATGAACAAGGATTATTGGTGGAATCTGGCCCGTGAAATAGTCTGGATGGGGTATTCTGAAAGTTTGTTCCTGAAAGCGGAAGCAGCATTGCGCTGGCCGTCATTGGTGGATGAAACTGCTGAAGCTCTTTATTTGAAAGGTATCAAGGCATCTATGGATTATTATGAAATTGATGCGGACAAGGCCAATGAATACATCAGTCATCTGGATGGCGTAAAAGCATTTGCCGGTGGTAGTAAGGAAGAACAATTGGAACAGATTATTACTCAGAAGTGGATTGCCGTTTTCCCGAATGGAAATGAAGGATGGGCAGAAGTGCGTCGTACCGACTATCCGCGTTATCTGCTGGCTCCGGTTAATGGAAACAATTCCAATGGAGAAGTGGCGTCCGGCAAGCTTATCAAACGCATCAACTATCCTAACAGCGAGTCCCGTAACCCTAATAAACCGGGCAATGTGAACCAGGGTAGCCGTGTATGGTGGGATGTGGCCGATACGATGAATGATAAAGGTCAGTGGCATACTCCGAATAATTTCCGATAGAAATTGCTATCTTTGTATCCTAGGGAACATAAAAAGAAACAAAATGAAGCAAATTCTATTTTTATTGGCAGCCGTCCTGTTATTGGGCGGCTGTGCGGAAGAGAAGAAGACCGACGTTCGTTGGGCTACTTTTAATGTCCGTTATGACAATCCGCAAGACAGTTTGAACAATTGGCAATATCGGAAAGACCGTGTGTGCCAGTTTATTAAGGACCGTGAACTGGATATTGTCGGTATGCAGGAAGTTTTGCATAACCAGTTTCAGGATCTTCGTGCAGGCTTGCCCGAATACGATGGTATCGGCGTGGGACGTGATGACGGGAAGACAGCAGGTGAATATGCGCCGCTATTCTATCGTAAGGACAAATATGAGGTGTTGGACTCCAATACTTTCTGGTTGGCCGAAAATCCCGATAGCGTAGGAATGATGGGATGGGATGCGGTTTGTGTCCGTATCGCCACGTGGGCGAAATTTAAAGACAAGGCCACCGGAAAGATATTCATGGCTGTCAATACTCATTTTGACCATGTAGGTGAAGAGGCTCGCCGTCAAAGCGCATTGCTCATTATCCGTAAGATAAAAGAGATCGTAGGCGAACGCCCCGCAGTGGTTACGGGTGACTTTAATGTGACCGATGCGAGCGATGCATACGAAACGATCACTACCAACGAGTTTGTGATGAAGGATGCTTATAAGACGGCTGCCCGTGTGACCGGCGTTGATTATACTTTTCATGATTTTGCCCGTATTCCGGCCGAGGATTGTGAAAAGATTGATTTCATCTTTGTCACTCCGCAAGTTCTGGTAAAGAACTGTGAGATACCGGCTGAAGTACCGGAAGCTTTGCTTTCCGATCATAATCCTCAGTTGGCTGACTTGGAATTCTGATTTTTTTAATAGGTGAACTTACGCCGGTAGAGTCTTTAAAAGGGCTTTATCGGCGTTTGTATTACAATAACTTTTTCAAATCTTCAATGTTTGGCAGAGCGTTACGAAGTCGTTCCGGCATATCTTTAGATGCACGGTAAGTGGCAACTCCCATCGGCTTGTTATAATCACGAACGGCAAACTCTACAAAGGTTTGGTTCATTTCTTTGCAAAGAATTATTCCGATAGAAGGGTTTTCGTGCGGTTTTCTGATATATGTATCTAAAGCGGATAGATAAGTATTCAACTGCCCCAAATAAGAAGTGCGGAATTTTCCGGATTTAAGCTCAACTGCGACTAAGGAGTTAAGCTCCCGATTGAAAAAGAGCAAATCAATAAACATTTCTTCTCCTGCAACCTCCATGCGATATTGATTGCCTATAAAGCTGAAATCTTGTCCGAAGGTCATAATAAACTTCTTCACATTGGCAACAATTGCCTTTTCTACTATTTTTTCGTCTAAGTCCTCTTCCTGCTTTCAGTTCCTCCACATTGATGAAATCAAGCAAGTATTCATCTTTGAATGAACAAACAGCTTTTAGCGCTTGCTTAGTATCAGGCAATGTTTGTGCAAAATTGTTGGGTAAAGTTCCCCGATGGCTGTATAGATCTGCTTTTAAGTAATCCCTTAACGTGTATTTACTCCAATAGCGAATGGCGCACTCATGTATATAAAATAGTCTTGCTTCTAAAGTCTTGGCTTTGGATATTATTTCGGTATGGTGACTAAAGCCGATTGAAAAGAAGTCTGACCAATTAAATTCATCCGCCACTGGCTGATGAATTGCTACAAGAAGCAATTTTTCATTCAACACCAAATCATCAGCCAATGGCGGATGATTTAAAACCTTATCCCACTCTTCATAAAAAATACGCATATTTCTTATGCTTGTTGCTGAAAATCCCCTCAGCCCCGGCAATTCTTTTTGTAACAGAGAAGATATTTGTTCAATGGCACCTTTCCCCCAAAAGCCTGTACGGGAATTTTCCGACACGTAATGCCCGATGCCGTAATAAAGAGATAATTGTTCCTTATTTACTGATGCGGCTGCACGGTACTGGCTTCGTAAGATAGCTTCTTTTATGGCCTTTACAGCTTCTCTATAATTCTGATTTATATTCATTTGCACTTTGTTGTTATATGTGACAAAAGTACAAAATTAATGCTGTCAGTACAAATAAGCTTATCATTCCCTCTCCCATTTAAAATAATTTTCCTCCTTCGATAAGTGTAATACCTTATTTAATTGTTTTATATTTGTATCATTAATCCAATTTAATATTATGAAGGCATACAGTTACTATGTATTATTTTTGTTAGTCGTGTTTTGTGGGTGTTCTCGCCCCACAGAATTGACATCGCCGGATGGCAATATAAAATTAGTATTCAATCTCAATGAAGCGGGAGAGATGACCTACGGAGTTTCTGTAGGAGGGAATCCATTCATCACCCCCTCCGTTATGGGCTTTGAAGGCCGTGACGGGGTAAATCTTTCCAAAGGTTTTCTGATAGAAAGTACCGAGTACACCACAAAGGATGAAACTTGGACCCAACCTTGGGGAGAAAATAAATCAATCCGGAACCATTATAACGAAATGGCCGTGCGTTTGAAAGACCAGGCAAATACACAGCTGACCCTCCGTTTCCGCGTGTTCGATGACGGCCTGGGCTTCCGCTATGAATATCAAGTACCCCAAGTGGACAGTGTGTTCGTAATGGATGAGCTCACTTCATTTAATTTGGCACAAGACGGCAAGTCATGGTCTATTCCCGCCAGTTTTGAAACCTACGAATTGCTGTATCGCACCCTGCCCGTCAGCAAGGTGGATAATGCCAATACCCCGATGACTTTCAAAACAGATAACGGGGTATATGCCAGTATCCACGAAGCAGCTTTGACCGATTTCCCCGAAATGACTTTGAAGCATACCGAAGGTTGTCACTTCAAATCGGAACTGGCTTCCTGGCCCGATGGGGTGAAAGCCCGTTTTGCCGGAGGGACTTTCGTGACTCCGTGGCGCAGTATTCAGATAGCTCCCAAAGCGGTAGGTCTGATAAACTCCGGCCTGATACTGAATCTGAATGAGCCTTGTGTGCTGGAGGGGGATTTGAGCTGGATACGTCCTATGAAATACGTAGGTATCTGGTGGGGAATGCATCTGGGAGTCGAAACGTGGACGATGGATGAACGCCACGGCGCCACCACCGCTAATGCCAAACGTTATATAGACTTTGCTGCTGCCAATAACATAGAAGCGATAATGTTCGAGGGATGGAATGAAGGCTGGGAAAGTTGGGGCGGTATGCAGACTTTTGACTATACCAAACCCTACGCCGATTTTGATATGGCAGAGGTGGCACGTTATGCCAAGGAGAAAGGGATTGAAATAATCGGTCACCACGAAACAGGTGGCAATATCTTTAATTACGAACGCCAGTTGGACAATGCTTACAAATGGTATGCCGACTTGGGAGTGCACAGCGTGAAGACCGGTTATGCCGGAGGACTGCCGGGCGGTCATAGCCATCATGGACAGTTCAATGTACGCCATTACCGCAAGGTGGTGCAGACTGCCGCCGGTTATCATACAACCGTTAATGCCCACGAACCTATCAAAGATACAGGAATTCGTCGTACTTACCCCAATATGATGACACGGGAAGGCGCCCGCGGTATGGAGTGGAACGGATGGAGTGAAGGTAATCCTCCAGAGCATCACGAGTTATTGCCGTTTACCCGCTTGCTGGGCGGTCCGATGGATTATACGCCGGGTACTTTTGATATTCTTTATGAAAAGACACGCAATTCTCCCCGTCGCAAGAAATGGAATGACTTGGATAAAGGAAACAGCCGTGTGAATACCACCTTGGCAAAGCAGATTGCCAATTGGGTAATCATTTATTCTCCATTGCAAATGGCATCGGATATGATTGAGAATTATGAAGGGCATCCTGCTTTCCAGTTCTTCCGGGATTTTGATGCGGACTGTGACTGGTCTGAAGCCTTGCAGGGCGAACCGGGAGAGTTTGTAGCCGTAGTACGGAAAGCGAAAGACAATTATTTCTTAGGAGCTACGACCAATGAGGAAGCACGTACGCTGACCATTCCTTTGGATTTTCTTGAAAAAGATAAAAAATACCATGCGGTGATTTATGCTGATGGAGAAGATGCCGACTGGAAAACAAATCCTACTTCTTATCAGATTAAGGACAGAGAGGTGACAGCAGCCGATACCTTGTCTGTAGTCATGGCAAAAGGTGGTGGACAAGCGGTAAGCTTTATTCCTGTAACTGACTGATTTACCAAATGCTTCGTCCTATTGCATTAATAGATTCCGAAAGGTAACTTCATCCCCTCTCAGAAGGAGATGAAGTTATCTTCGGTTATAGCCGAATTCAACAACCTTAAAACTTAGATATAAATGAAAACAACCGAAACCCCAACTCCGTCCAGACGCCGTAGTCCTATTTTCTGGGTTCCCACCGCTTATTTTGGTATGGGGCTCCCTTTTGTTGTCCTCAATATGGTAGCCGTACTGATGTACAAAGGTCTGGGAGTCAGTGATGCGAAAATAGCCTTCTGGACTTCCCTTATCATGCTTCCTTGGACACTGAAACCCCTTTGGAGTCCGTTGCTGGAGATGTACCGTACCAAGAAATTCTTTGTTGTCCTCACTCAGATGGTGTCGGGAGTTACTTTCGGGTTGATCGCTTTGTCGCTTCATCTTCCGTCTTTCTTTGCGGTCACTATTGCCTTGTTCGCCATTGTCGCTTTTAGCGGAGCAACGCACGATGTGGCCTGTGACGGAGTATATATGGACGAGTTGAATGCGCAGGAACAAGCTAAATATATAGGTTGGCAGGGAGCTTTTTATAATGTGGCGAAGATTATCGGTACAGGCTTGCTGGTCTATCTGGCCGGTTTTCTGAAAGATGAATATGAAGGGCATGCAGAAGATGCGGTACTTTATTCCTGGACGGTCATTATGATTATCCTCGGAGTAGTGATGTTCGCCTTGGGAATTTATCATACCCGTATGTTACCTTCGGGCAAGCACGCCCATTCGGTCACCTCTTTTTCGCAGAGTATGACCGAGTTATGGAATGTCATCCGGAACTTCTTTACGAAAAAGCATATTGTTTACTACATTTGCTTTATTATTTTATATCGTTTTGCCGAAGGGTTTGTGATGAAAATTGTACCTTTGTTCCTGAAAGCCGGTCGTGATGTGGGTGGCTTGGGATTGACAGAACAGGAGATTGGTATTTATTATGGAACCTTCGGAGCGGCAGCTTTCGTACTCGGTTCATTGCTGGGTGGATATTATATTTCCGCACGTGGATTGAAAAAGACTTTGTTCTCCTTGTGTTGTGTGTTCAATCTGCCTTTTATGGCTTACACGCTGCTTGCCATTTTCCAACCGCAGAGTGCGCCCCTTATCGGAGGGGCCATTGTGCTGGAGTATTTCGGATATGGTTTCGGCTTTGTGGGGCTTACCTTGTTCATGATGCAGCAAGTGGCTGCCGGTCCTCATCAGATGGCGCATTATGCTTTTGCATCGGGTATCATGAATCTGGGTGTCATGTTGCCCGGTATGATGTCCGGATATGTCAGCGACTGGCTGGGCTATAAACTGTTTTTCATCTTTGTGCTGGTGGCTACCATTCCGGCCTTTCTGATGACCTGGTTTGTACCCTTCACACACGAAGACAAGAAATAGAGAAAAACTATTAACCTAACAAAAAAGAGAATATGAGTGAATTGAAGATTGCGGGCAATCCGTTGCCCGGTATGCCGTGGGAGGAGCGTCCCGAAGGTTGTAAAAATGTAATGTGGAGATGTAGTGCGAATCCTATCATTCCCCGTGATTTGCTGCCTACATCCAATAGTATATTCAATAGTGCGGTAGTACCTTTCGGCGAAGGGTATGCCGGAGTGTTCCGTTGTGATGATACAAACCGCCGGATGGCGCTTCATGTGGGATTCAGCAAGGATGCCGTTCATTGGGACATCAATCCGGAGAAGTTGCAGTTCCAGTGTGATATCCCCGAGATAGGTGAATGGGTGTATGGTTATGACCCGCGTGTCTGCTTTATCGATGACCGTTACTATGTGACTTGGTGTAACGGATATAAGGGCCAGCCCACCATCGGCGTGGCATGGACTACGGATTTCAAGACGTTCCACCAGGTGGAGAATGCTTTCCTGCCTTTCAACCGTAATGGCGTGCTGTTCCCTCGCAAGATTAATGGTAATTTTGCCATGTTGAGCCGTCCCAGTGACAACGGGCATACTCCTTTCGGAGATATTTATTATAGCGAGTCGCCCGACTTGGAGTTTTGGGGACGCCATCGGCATGTCATGTCGCCTGCGCCTTTTGAACAGAGTGCATGGCAGTGCTTGAAAATAGGTGCCGGTCCTATTCCTATCGAAACCAGTGAAGGCTGGTTGTTGTTCTACCACGGTGTGCTTCGTTCCTGCAATGGTTATGTCTATGCCTTTGGATCGGCATTGCTTGATTTGGACGAGCCTTGGAAGGTGAAGTTCCGTTCGGGACCTTATCTCCTCTCTCCGCGTGAACCTTACGAATGTATGGGTGATGTGCCCAATGTATGCTTCCCTTGTGCGGCTTTGCATGATCCGGCAACGGGACGGGTAGCCGTTTATTATGGTTGTGCCGATACGGTGACCGGTCTGGCATTCGGTTATATTCCTGAAATTATAGAATTTACCAAGCGTACTTCTATTATTTAAGCACAGTTTGTACTGTTCTCATTAGAAAACAGAGGATGTGTCCTGTGGCTGTCACTTCGGCCCGGACACATCCTTTTTGTTTTTTCCCGGAAAAGGGACCTGTCTGGTTATAAAGCGGTTCTTAAGTGCCATCTTCTCTTTGGCTAAGTGTTTTCTTCCGGATGATTAAGGGCTTTTATACTGAAACCTTCTACAGTCCATTGTAATGGACTGTACGGTCTGCCGTAATGGACTGTACGGTCTGCTACAGTGGACTGTACGGTCTGCACTGGAAGACTATAGAAGATAATAGGAATAAAGACCTTAGTTGTATGGATAAAAAGGCTTATGTTTACTGTTGAACGTCTTCGTCGCAGAGGATGCGGAGTGTATTGCCGAAGTCGCGGAACAGTTCTTCTGTGACGGTTTGGGTGGCGGATTCCACCAAACGATCCGCCGTGATATGATGGGTCATAAATGTTCGTTTTATAAGTAAATAAATCTGTTTCTTCGAGTTTGTTTAAGTGGAACTCGGTGGAGATTTATTTTTTATAAAGCGAACAGCATCAGGCCATCAAAGTAGAAAACCAGCATAAACATACACGAGTACGTGTTGCGGCATACGAAATTCATTCAGCCAGTCATCGGGTAGGAAGCAACTGAATACTATATCATCGAAATTATGTAGTCTGTCTTCAAGCATTAGAGCGTTTCGAGTAATTCGATAAGACGTTCGGTGTGCGCTACTGATATATTTCTTTGTTGCTCGATAAGTTCCGGTGTGGTACGGTTGCCGTAACTTACGCCGCAGGTATAAACACTGCCGCTATACTCCATGTGTGTCAGTCGGCAGGTTGCTTTGTAGCAAGCTAAAAATTCGTCTATGGTGTAGCCCATCGCCCCCTTGTGGCTATACAATGCTTCGGGTGCTCCCGTTGTGAAAGAGAGAACGAGTTTCTTGCCTTTGAGTTTGTCTCCGGTACTTCCGTGCGAGAATCCGTGACGGAAAGTCTCTTCCATCCAGCGTTCCAATATGGAGGGTGCGGAGTACCAGAAAAGGGGGAACTGCAATACGATGATGTCTGCCCGGAGCAATTTCTGCTGTTCGGCTTCCACGTCGATTTTGAAATCGGGATAGAGTTCATCCAGCTTTACGATTTCGGCTTCCGGCAGCCGTTCGTTCAGGGTTTCGAGAATCGTTTTATTGGCTACAGATGCGGCAAGGTTTGTATGGCCGCTGATAATCAATACATTTTTCATATTCATTCTTTTTATTGTTATTTGTTTTATGCACCTACACCACCGTCCACTTTATAGTCGGCTCCGGTTACGAAGCTGGCTTCGTCGCTCGTCAGGAAAGCGACGACGGCGGCAACCTCTTCGGGCTGTCCCATTCTACCGAGAGGCACGCTCTTCGTTACCATATCCTTGTGGGCTTTCGCGGCCTCGTCCGAAAGCTCGGTCTTGCCGTAAATAGGGGTTTCGATGGGCCCCACGCCGAGTGAATTGACACGCACGCCGTCTTTTGCCAACTCTTTCGCCCATGCACGTGTCATGGTATAGACGGCAGCTTTCGAGGCGGCATAGTTCGCCATCGTCGCGATAGGATTGGTTGTCATAGTTGTCGTGACATTCAGGATATTGCCTTTTGCTGCCTTTATCATCGGCAGGAAGGCTTGTGTCAGCATGACAACGGCACGCACGTTGATGGCGAATACCTTGTCGTATTCGTCGATTTTCATCGTTGCAAACGGGGTGACGGGTGCCCATCCGGCATTATTGACAAGAATGTCGAGACGACCGTACCGTTCTCCGACAGTACGGATGATAGTGCGTATCCCGTCTTCCGATTCGAGGTCGATGGCAAGATAGGAGATTTTATCACTGTAAGCAGCCGTTTCGACAAGTGTCGTTTCCGTGCGGCCTACAATCAATACGTTAGCACCTTCATCGGCCAGACGTTGGGCAATAGCTCTTCCGATGCCCGTCCCGGCTCCGGTTACAAGAGCGACTTTGTTGTTCAATGACTTATACATGGGTTATTATTTGTTATTAGGGTTAAATTGTTTGTCGTAATTCAGAAGGAATTTTACGAGTTCGGGATTACGGTGCGACCAACGGAAGTCGTCGGGTTTGTCGAGCGGACGGATGCTTTCCATATCTTCCGGTGTGAGGGCAAAGTCGAATACATCCAGATTTTGTTTCAT
>OGNB01000626.1_pt1 | contig 25167 bp, 25 predicted proteins | sample 1573301 | NCBI WGS metagenome assembly OGNB01 (sample SAMEA2581914, study PRJEB24529) | metagenome | biome: Human gut stool | place: China | collected 2011
CGTCGTTGATGCTGGAGTCGCAGATCATGGCGACCTTGTAGGTCTTGCCGTCGGTGGTTTCAGCGGCAGGCGCTTCTTCAGTCTTGGTTTCGGTCTCCGCAGCCGGAGCGGCGGTCTCTTCGGTCGTCGTCTCCGCGGGCGTCTGCGTTTCCGCGGGCTTGCTTGCGCAGGCGGCGAACGTCAGCAGCATGGCAGCTGCCAGGAGCAGGGCGAGTAACTTTTTCATGTGTTTCCCTCCGTAAGAAAATTTTTATAACGACGCCAGAGGTGGCGCTGTTACCGTGTTACCGCTGTTCGCGGCGGTAGGGCTGTCCGTTTGCCCGCGGACCTGCCTGCTTTGCGCCGATGAGGCTCAGCACAAGCACCGTCGCGAGGTACGGGATCATCTGGAAGAACTGATACGGAACGGCGATGCCGGAAACCTGCAGCTTGATTTGCAGCGCATCACAGAAACCGAAGAACAGGCAGGCAAGCAGAATCCCACCCGCGCTCCAACGGCCAAAGATGACAGCTGCCAGCGCGATGAAGCCGCGGCCCGCGACAATGCCGTCGGTGTAGGTGCTCGAGTAACAGGTCGTCAAATACGCGCCGCCGATACCGGACAGAGCGCCGCAAATGACGCACGCGAGGTATTTGACCCCGATGACGTTGATGCCGAGCGTCGCGGCCGCCTGCGGATGCTCGCCGACGGACTTATAGCTCAGGCCCGCGCGCGTCCGGCCGAAGAAGACGGCAGTGAAGACGACAAACAGCAGCGTCAGATAGACCATCGGGCTCTGGTCAAAAAGGAGGCCTCCGATGATGGGAATGTCCTTAAGGCCGGGAATGGCAACCGAGGACATGGTAACGATCTGCTTGAGGTCGGAGCCCGTGCCAAAATACACGCGGTAGATAAAAGACGCGAGCGCGGGCGCGAAGATGTTGATGGCCATGCCGTAGACCGTGTGGTTCGCGCAGAGCGTGATGGTCGAAAACGCGTAGATCATATTGACCGCGATACCGGCAAGCGCGCCGCACAGAAGGCCCAGCCAATTAGAGCCCGTGATGTAGCACACGAGGAAGCCGACCAGCGCACCGATGGCCGCCAGGCCCTCGAGGCCGATGTTCACCATGCCGGCTCTCTGACCATAAAGCTCTGCCAGCGAGATGAGCAGCACCGGAATTGCCAGACGGACGGTCGCCAGAAGTAAGCTCGAAATCCAATCCATTACGCCGCGCCCTCCTTTCTCTTGCCGAAGACGCGGTTCTTCCACGCCTCAAATTCCGGAAGCTTCGTCAGCGCCATACCGGCAACCGAGAAGACGATCACAAGCGCCTGAATGATATCCGACACGCTCGTCGGAACGCCGGTTGCCGCCTGCATGGTCGTCGAGCCGACACGCAAAACCGCGAAGAACAGCGCCACAAGCATCGTCGCGATCGGATGCAGCTGCCCGATAAGCGCCATTGCAACGCCGTCGAAGCCGTAGCCCGCGCCGAAGCCGTTGATGAGTCGGAACTGCGTCCCGAGAAGCTCCGCGCTGCCGCCGAGACCCGCAATCGTACCGGAGACAATAAAGCTTGCAAGCATGTACCGCCCGACGGGAATGCCATTAAAGCGGCTGGCTGTCATGTTATAGCCGACTGCGCGCAGCCGGAAGCCCGCGTTTGTCCAGAAAAGAACATAGTAGAGAATGAGACCGACCGCGATTGCGATCACTAGGCCCCACGTAAAGCGCATGCCGGAGACAATGCGGGGAAGATGCACCGCCTCGTCGATGGCAGGCGTCTGCGGAACGGACGCGTCGCGGATCCAGCTGGTGTAAATCACGCCCATGAGAAGCGTCGCGACATAGTTGAGCATGATGGAGATGATCATCTCGTTCTGCCCGCGCGTGATTTTTAAAACGCCCGGGATCATGCCCCAGATACCGCCTGCAAGCGCGCCCGCGAGAAGCGCCAGAACAATCCCGGCAAAGCCTGTGAGCCCCGTAAAGTAGCAGGTTAAAAACGCCGCCATCGAGCCCATCAGGAACTGACCCTCGCCGCCGAGGTTAAACACGCCGCATTTATACGCGAAGCACGCACAAAGCGCGGTAAACATCAGCGGCGTTGCTTTTGTAAGTGTCGTGCCGATACCGGCCTTCGTGCCGAACGCGCCCTGGAAGAGGAACTTGACCGCAACGAATGGGTCCGCGCCGAGCGCCGCCATGATAATACCGCCAACGAGGAAGGCCAAAAGGATCGACAGCAGCGGCACGAGGCACGCGCCAAACGCTTTTCTCAGTTTTTCCATACTGCGCCTCCTCTCACTTGCCGGTCATGGCAAGGCTGATTTCTTCCACCGGCGGGTTCTTGCCGGAGAATTCGCCCATAATCCTGCCTTCAAAGCAGACGACAATGCGGTCGGACATCTCAAGAATTTCGTCGAAGTCCGCGCTGATGAGCAAAATGCCGACGCCTCTTTCGCGCGCGCCGATCATCTGCTCATGCACAAAGCTCGTCGCGCCGATATCCAAGCCTCTCGTCGGGTGCGCCATAACAAGCAGCGCCGGATCGTTCTCCAGCTCCCGCGCGAGAATGACCTTCTGCTGGTTGCCGCCGGAAAGTGAGCGCACGCTCTGGTCAACGGATGTACAGCGCACGTCGTATTTTTCGGCCATCCGCCTGGCATAGTCGCCGATGGCACGCTTTTTCAGAAGCAGGCCGCGGCCCTTGCTGAACCGCGCGTCGTCCGCGTCCTTTAAAACCAGATTTTCCGCGATGGACATATCGCCGATCAAGCCCTGCAAATTCCGGTCCTCCGGCACATGGCACACGCCGTGCTCAATAAAGCCGTTCGGGTCAAAGACCGCGACGCGCTTTCCCTTGAGATGGACCTCGCCCGCGTCCGGCGCGAGAACGCCGGTAATGAGCTGGGCCAGCTGTGTCTGACCGTTTCCGTCCACACCCGCCACGCCGACAATCTCACCCGCATGGATTTTCAGGGACAAATCGCTCAGACCGCTGTGCTTGCTTTCCTTGTTGAAATCCACATGATCGAGCTCGGCCACGACCTCCGCGCCGCTCGCGTCGATCTTTTCATACTGCGACTCGGTCAGCTCCTTGCCGATCATGAGGTTTGCGAGCTTCTGCCCGTCGGTATCCGCGCGATTGACCGTTCCGACGACCTTGCCGAGGCGCAGGATCGTGATACGATCGGAAATGCGCAGCACCTCGCGCATTTTGTGGCTGATAAAGATGATGGATTTTCCTTCTCCAATCAGCTTGTGCATGATTGCAAACAGGCCCTCGACCTCGATATCGGTCAGCGCCGCCGACGGCTCGTCGAGAATCAGAAGCTCCGCCCCATGGTAGAGCGCCTTGAGAATTTCGGTCCTCTGCTGCTCGCCGACGGAAATATCCGTGATAAGCTTGTCGAGCTGCACGTCGAGGCCGTATTTTTCGGACAGCGCTTCAATTTCCTTCCGGCGCGCGGCGCGGTCGATGAAGACGCCCTTCGCGTGCTTGTCGCCGAGGATGATATTGTCAAACACCGTCATTGCCTCGACCAGCATGAAGTGCTGATGCACCATGCCGATGCCGAGCTTGACCGCCTGACTGGGAGAATCGATGCGGACCTCCTGCCCATTGAGGAAAATCTTGCCCTCGGTCGGCTGATAGAGGCCGATGAGAATGTTCATGAGCGTCGATTTGCCCGCGCCGTTTTCTCCAAGGAGGGTGTGTACCTCACCTTTTGCGACCGAGAAATTGATGTCCTGATTGGCATAGAAATTGCCGAACCGTTTGCTGATGTGCTCCATGCGAAGCAGCTCTTCCAATCGTCCCACTCTCCTTTTCGCTGAAGTAACCCGCGCCCGTCGGCCGCGGCAAGACGGCGGTATATCAGCCGCCTTATGTCATCTTTTACTATACACGAAAAACTGCTAGATTTCAAAACATTTTTTGTGTGCGTTGACATTTTTTTAGCCGCCGCCATTCGCCTTGCCCGAACGGCTCCGTTTTGCGCCGGCAGGCGCGGTATCCGAAAAAAAGCGCCTTGCCGGACGAAATCCGGAAGTTTTCAGCCGAGGATCTGGCGCCGTTCATCTTAAAATTCGACAAAAACGGACAGTTTCGGATAAGGTCTGTCCAATTTTGTCGAATTTTGTCCACAAAAAGTGGCAAAAACAGTTTGAAAAAACTTGAATTTTTTGTTGGAATGTGTTAATTTATATCCATCGTAACAAGTTTTTATGTCTGGCCAGGCAAATTTGAAACATATAATGAGAGGAGTCGAAAATGGACAACTGCATTAAAATTCTGATTGCCGACGCGGACGAGGGCTTTACTTCCGATCTTGCGTGTTATTTGAAAACGAATTCTTCCTTTGACGTTGTGGGCGCAGCCAACGACGGCGAACGGGCTGTCAGGCTTCTGCGCGCCGCGCAGCCGAACGTTCTGATTCTCGATCTATTGCTGCCGAAGCTGGACGGACTGTCCGTTCTGAAGGAAGCAAGCGCGCTTCCCAAGCCGCCCATCGGTCTTGTCCTGACCAACGCAATGACCGACTTTGCGGCGCAGGCGGCGGAAAAATACGGCGCGCGGTACTTTCTCAGTAAGCCGTGTAAGCTGAAGATGATCGCCGAGCGCGTGGGCGATATCATCACTGCCGAACGGGTCACGCGCGGCACAAGATACCTGAGCGCAAATGTGGAGGCGCTTGTCACGTCAATGATCCACGATGTGGGTGTTCCGGCGCATGTGAAGGGCTATCAGTACCTTCGCGAAGCGATCATGATGGCGGTTGACGACAAGGATGTGATGCGCGCCATCACAAAAGTTCTCTACCCGCAGGTCGCGCGGAAGTTCCATTCGACCTCATCCCGGGTCGAGCGCGCCATCCGGCACGCCATCGAGCTTGCCTGGGAGCGCGGCGATGAAGAAACGCTCCGAAAGTTCTTCGGCTACACGATCTCAAACGCCCGCGGCAAACCAACAAACGCCGAATTCATCGCACTTTTCGCCGATAAAATTCAATTGCAGCTCAAGGCCTCCCAAACGCGTTGAGCTTCCAACCTTCCTTTCTTTTCTGACGCCACCGCCGCCGGTTTCAAAAACCGGCGGCGGTGGCGTGCTCTCAGGCTCTATTTTCAGCTTGCTTCAAGCTGCTTTCATCGCGTCAGCTGCCGCAATGCTTCGCCGATGTCCATGTCCAGAAGCACCGACTGCGTCTCGATCTCCCGCATCGTGATGGCCTCGCCGAGGTTGATGCTCGCGTAGACGGCCTTGGGATTCCGCTCCGTCATGCGCCAGAAGGGGTATTTGATAATGACCGGGGTGTTATAGCCCACGCCGAGCTCCAGAAATACGATGCGCTGGTCTTTTCTGGTGCGGAAAAACTTCTCATAGCGCTCTGCCGCTTTGTGCCAACCCTCGTCCTGCACGAACGTATCGTCGCAGCGGAGGTTCATCGTCATGGGCCTTCTGCAGTGCGGACAAACGGGAACGAGTTCTGTCGGAATTTTCATATTCTTCTGGCGCCCGACCATTTCGCGCACGACGGTTTCATTGTCAAACGTCTCCTGACAACACGGCTCGCTGCACTGAAAAAGGCCGTAATCGCCCTGCGTGTAAAATAGCCGCTTTTTGTCGAAGCCCGCCTTCTGAAAGCAGTGGTCGACGTTTGTTGTGATGACAAAATAGTCCTTGCCGGAAACGAGCTGCAAGAGCTCGTCATAAACCGGCTTCGGCGCGTCCATGTAGCGGTTGATGAAGATATACCGGCTCCAGTACGCCCAATATTCCTCCGGCGTTTCATAGGGATAAAAGCCGCCCGTATACATGTCATGAAAGCCGTATTTCGCCGCGAAATCGGAATAATACGCCTCAAACCGCGTGCCGGAATAGGAAAATCCAGCCGCTGCCGATAAGCCCGCGCCCGCTCCGACGACCACCGCGTCGGCCTCCCGGAGCGCCTTTTGCAGCCGCTCAAGCTCTTTGGAGCAGTCTTTCGTAGATTTCTTTGTCCAGGTCCTTGAATACATTGAAAATTACCTTCATTTCGCTTCCTGTCTCGCTTTTATATTGCCGCACCGTATCGATTGCGATCTCTGCCGCCCGCTCGTTCGGGAAATGGAACACGCCCGTGGAGATGCAGCAGAAGGCGATGCTCTTCACGCCGTTCTCCTCCGCCAAAGAAAGGCACGAGCGGTAGCATGAGGCGAGCAGCTGCTCATCCTCTTTTGTGGGCTCTCCCGTCACGATCGGTCCCACCGTGTGCAGAACGAAGCTGCACGGCAGATTGTACGCACGCGTGAGCTTCGCCTGTCCGGTCGGTTCCTCGTGGCCCTGTTTCTCCATGATTTCGGCGCAGTCCAGCCGGAGCTGCACGCCGGCGTAGGTATGGATGCAGTTGTCGATGCAGGCGTGGTTCAGGACATAGCAGCCCGTCATGCCGCTGTTTGCCGCGTTCACGATCGCACCGCACGAGAGCTTCGTGATATCGCCCTGCCAGAGATATAGATCACCGGAAACCGGCTGCAAATCCTCCACGTGCGTCACGCCCGCCTCCGAAAGCTCCTGCCGCAGATATTCGTCCTGCACCGAGAGAAATTCTGGGCTGATCTGCTTCGCTGGGCGGACATTCATCAGACCGCGCAGCAGAACTCTCTGCCGTGCCGCGTCCTTCGGAATCTCCTGCCTGCGGCAAGACGGCCGCTCGGACAGCAGCGTATGGATGAGATACAATCTTCGTTCCGCCTGATTCATAGCGCTCTCCCCTGTCGTTTGGATTCAGGGCTCTGCCCCTTCGTTGGGCCTATCATAGCGCAGGGGCGCTTTTTCGTAAAGTACGCACAATTTCGTGGCGTAGTTACCGGGAGGATACCATCATGCGCCCGGATACTGCTCCTGCAAATAGAGGCTCGCGCGGGACTGGATGATTTTGGCCGCCTGCTGGGCTGTCGCCGCACCCGCGAAATACGTATCTGCCTCCTCGCTCAAAATATTCTCCAGCGCTTGGTCCATCCCTTCGAGCACAGTAACGCTGCTTAGAAGCTCCAGAAATTTCGCTTCGTCCGCCTCGCTGATGTTTTCCACCTCGCCATACCAGTCGGTACGGTTGCCCGCTTTGTACTGCGCAAGTTCTTCCCGCAGCACTTCCATATTTGCGGGCAGGCCGCTCTCCTGCTTGCCGGAAAAGCAGTACGCCAGAAACGCCTTTGCGCCCGCCAGGTTCTGGCACGATGTGCTCACGCCGAGACTCGTCAGCACCAGATACGCGCTGCCGCCTTCTCCCACCGGATAGCCCGCGTAGGTGTACCCAGCGCCATCAAACCACTCTTTTGCGATGTCCTCGCGCGAGGCCAGCCAACTGAGGCTCGAAATCCAGCCGAGCTTCATGAGCGTTTTTTCGGGTGCTTCCGGCGTCGAACCATCGCCGCCCCAGTTCTTGCACCAGTCGAGAATATCTATGAATTCCTGCGTTTCAAACCTGCATGTACCGGTTTCGCGATCTACAAATCGTCCGATGCAAAAGGCGGCGGTCAGCCCAAAAAGATTTTCCGGCGTGTTCCACGAATCGACCGGCACCCAGCCGGACGGCATATTTTCCCGCGCGGTTTCCAAATCTTCCAGCGTCACGCTGGGGCTGTCAATCAAATTCGACGGCATGATCAGCGTATCGACCCGCACCGTGAGCGGCAGCACATAAAGCGCCCCGTCCTGCGTGAGTACGTCAAATAGCCCGGGCAAGAGGCTGTCCTCCGTCACGTCCGGCAAAAGTTCCCTTAAATTTGCACAGACCGCACGGGGCACAAGCGGCGGGGCCTGATTGCCGTCGGAGTAAAAGGCAAAGAGGTCGGGCGACTGGCCCGCCATGATTTTTGTGCGCAGAACGTCCATCGGCTCTGCGTCCCCGTACGGCGAGTCCGAATAGATGGTATAGTCGATCTGATACTCCTGCTGACTGAGATTGAAATTCTCGAACAGCTGCGTAAACTCGTACCAGACGGGGCAATCAGCCGCGACGGCCAGCGTCAGGACCGTCTTCGCATCCCCCGCGCCCGCCTGCCGGAAAAGTGTTGTGACTGCCTCGCCGTTCGGCGAAAACAGCACATAGCTGTCTTCCGTCTGGAAGATTTGCTCCGCGTCCGGCTTCGCGCCGAGTTCCCGCCAAGAAGCGATCGTCTGCACCGTTCCAGACGCAAGGTCGTAGCTTGATAGCCCATCGCTGTTCGTCAGCAAAAACGTTCCGTCTTCGCCAAGGCCGAGCCCCGCCGTGCCAGACGGCAGCGTCTGCGCCTCGAGTGGAGTGAGCGTTTTTGCGTCAAACGCGCGTAATTCTGGCGCTTCGCCGCCAAACAAATCTCGCGTGAGAGCAAAAAGTATCCCATCCCGCTCCTGCATTGCCGCAAACGCCCAGCCATCGTTTGTGTCGATCGCCTGGCGTGCCGTCTCCGCGCCGCTATCACTCAGAAGAACAAGCATCGACGCACTCAGTAAGGCAAGCCCTTCGTCTGTCTTTGTCATCTGGAAAAACCGCGCGCCAGACTCTGTGTATCGCTTCTCAATCGTCGTTGTCTCCTGCAAAGAAAAGCTCGCGTCGTACCGCGAAAGCACCAGCCTGCCTTCCGGTTCGCCGGACAGAAACGTAAAATTCCCGCGTTCGTCCCAATACCCCGCCGGAAGGCTCCCACTCAGAAGAAAGAACCCGCCGTCCGGATTTTCGCACAGCGCGTAGAGATAGTCCGCCCCGTCCGGAACATCCAAGGTTTGCGTTTCCCCGCCGGTCACTTGGAAACGAACAAGAGACGGCCCGGTTTCCGAGGAGCCGCCGGCGATGATCGTATCGCCCAGAACCGTCAGGGCCGTGATACCGCTAAGGTTTTCCGGCACGCACTTTTGAAGCTCGAGATGGTACGCTTCTTCCCCTGTTTTCCCCCGCACCGCAGTCGGTGTGGCTTCCGGTGCATTTTGTTCTTCCACAGCCATTTTTTCTTCGCCCGGAAGCGAGATAACTGTGACCTCTTTTTCCGCCGCGCAGCCGCACAGCAGACATAAAATCAGCAAAACAGCGCAAAAGCGCCGGTAAGTTTGTTTCATCGCGTCCTCCTTCCAAAGTCACAGGAGCGCCGCCGCGCGCACGGCGCATCCCGGTTGGTTGTCTGTGTGGCTTTCTGTCAGGAACCTCCTTTCCCGTTTGCACTATTGCAATAGTCTACATTCAAACTATCACAGTAGTCCAATTTTGTCAAGCCATCTTGACAGTTTTGGACGAATGTGATAGTCTGAGTTTACCAACACTGGGAGGGTTTGTATGAAGCTGTTTGACTCGGAATGGAAGGTCATGGAGGTCCTCTGGCAGAAAAACGACCGGACGGCGAAGGAAATCTCGCTGCGGTTAGCGGACACCATCGGCTGGAACAAAAACACGACCTATACGGTCATCAAAAAGTGCATCGAAAAGGGCGCGATCGAGCGCCGGGAGCCGAATTTCACCTGCCACGCGCAAATTACAAAGCAGCAGGCGCAGAAGGAGGAGGCTGAAACGCTGGTCGAAAAAGTATTTGACGGTTCCGCGGAGCTGCTGTTTGCATCGATTTTGAGTGATCGGTCGTTATCAAAAGACGAGCTTGCGCGGCTGAAAGCGCTTGTGGAGGCGATGGAGGAATGACAGGCTTGCAAGCGGCCATTTTGGGCGGAAGCGCGCTGATTCTGCTCGTTCTCGCGCTGCGGCTCGGGCTGCAGCGGCATCTGCCCCGAAGGCTTTTCCCGGCGCTCTGGTGCGCAGCGGCTGTGCGCCTCTTGCTGCCGGTATCCATCCCAACGCGCCTTAGCATCTGGAACCTTTTTGAGCGGACTTCCGCTTCTGCGGCAGCGGGAACAATTTCTCGGACGCTTCTGCCCTTCCCCGATCTGACAGATGGTGTGGCAATGGCGTCGGCCCCTTCTGCTTCGGCGCGCGTTTCCCCGGTTTCTCTCGTCTGGCTGGCAGGAACGGTGCTGCTGGCCGCATATGTGAGCATCGGCTGTATCTTTATGGTGCGAGGATTCCGGTCCGCGCGGATCGCGCCCTGCCCATCTATGGACGTGCTGCTGGATCTGTTTCGCTTTCGCAAATCGCCCCGCATCCGCGCCACGAGCAGCCGCCGCGCGCCCTTGACATTCGGCGTACTCCGACCGGTCATTTTGCTGCCGGAGGGTCTGGCCGCAGAGAGCGAACCGTTCCGGCTGGTGCTCGCGCATGAGCTGGCGCATGTAAAACGGCGTGACTGTGTGCGAAAGCTCCTGTTTACGGTATGCCTGTGCCTTTACTGGTGGAACCCGCTCGTCTGGTGCATGGTCATATTGGCCGGGCGTGATATGGAGCTTGCCTGTGACGAGGCCGTTCTGCGGGCGCTTGGCCCCGGCTGCCGGAAGGCCTACGCCCTGACGCTTTTATCCATGGCTGCGCGCAGTCCGGCGCCCGCGCCGCTTACTGCCAGCTTTTCCGGAAGCAGCCTGAGCCGCCGCATCCGCGCCATTGCGCGTTTCCGTCCCGTTTCCAAATGGGCCGGCGTCTGCGCAGCCATCGCATTTGCACTTTCCGCCTGCGTCTTTTCTACCCAGGCAGCGCTCCCCGCTCCATCCGGGCAGGAACCGGTTGTCCCCGAACCCTTACAGGTTGAAGCTGTTGAAGCCTCTTCCGCCCTGCCGGAGGCAATTGGGCCGGAAGCGCCGGAGGCACTGGCCGAAGCGGAATTTCCGGAGAAAGCACCGGAGATGACCGTAGCGAAGTACGTCTGGCCGCTGGAAAACGCAGATGCTGCTGTGAACGATTCCTTCGGCTGGCGGGAGCATCCGGTCTCCAGGACGGTATCCTTCCACGCAGGTGTTGACTTGGATGCACCGGCCGGAAGCAATGTGCTGGCTGTGGCAGACGGGACAGTCCTCAAAGCGGAATACCATGAGGCATATGGCTATTTCATCCAGCTCGAGCACGAGGATGGCATACAGACCCTCTACGCACATTTACAAGAGCTGTTGGCAGCCCCCGGCGATACCGTGAAGCAGGGCCAGATCATCGGCCTTTCCGGTTCGTCTGGCTGGACCACGGGTTCGCATCTGCACCTCGGCGTGTACATAGACGGCGAAGCGGTTGACCCGCTGGCATTTTTGATGACGGAGGACGCATAGCTTCTCTCCAGTACAGGCGCAGCTTTCGAAAATTCGACAAAATCGGACAGGTTCGGATAAGGTCTGTCTAATTTTGTCCAATTTTGTCCACAAAAAGTGGTAAAAATTATTTTGTAAAATCTTGAATTTTCTGTTGAAATGTGCTAATTTATATCCATCGCAGCGAAATTTTGTGCCCGGCCGGGCGACAGCGTAATTTGTAATGAGAGGAGTCAAGCATGGACAACTGCATTAAAATTCTGATTGCCGACGCGGACGAGGGCTTTACTTCCGATCTTGCGTGTTATTTGAAAACGAATTCTTCCTTTGACGTTGTGGGCGCAGCCAACGACGGCGAACGGGCTGTCAGGCTTCTGCGCGCCGCGCAGCCGAACGTTCTGATTCTCGATCTATTGCTGCCGAAGCTGGACGGACTGTCCGTTCTGAAGGAAGCAAGCGCGCTTCCCAAGCCGCCCATCGGTCTTGTCCTGACCAACGCAATGACCGACTTTGCGGCGCAGGCGGCGGAAAAATACGGCGCGCGGTACTTTCTCAGTAAGCCGTGTAAGCTGAAGATGATCGCCGAGCGCGTGGGCGATATCATCACTGCCGAACGGGTCACGCGCGGCACAAGATACCTGAGCGCAAATGTGGAGGCGCTTGTCACGTCAATGATCCACGATGTGGGTGTTCCGGCGCATGTGAAGGGCTATCAGTACCTTCGCGAAGCGATCATGATGGCGGTTGACGACAAGGATGTGATGCGCGCCATCACAAAAGTTCTCTACCCGCAGGTCGCGCGGAAGTTCCATTCGACCTCATCCCGGGTCGAGCGCGCCATCCGGCACGCCATCGAGCTTGCCTGGGAGCGCGGCGATGAAGAAACGCTCCGAAAGTTCTTCGGCTACACGATCTCAAACGCCCGCGGCAAACCAACAAACGCCGAATTCATCGCACTTTTCGCCGATAAAATTCAATTGCAGCTCAAGGCCTCCCAAACGCGTTGAGCTTCCAACCTTCCTTTCTTTTCTGACACCGCAGCCGCTGACCTTCGGGTTGGCGGCTGTGGCGTTTTTCTGTCCGGCCGCTTGCGCACCAAGCGGGAATCGTCTATACTACAGATAGAAAGTTATTTAAATTGCAGGATTGGAAGGACAGAGTTTGAACGAAAAAATTGCGCAGTACCATCTGCCCGGGTTATTTGAATTTTACGAGCTTTACGCCGCGTTTCTCCCACTCTACCGCGCGCACAGGGAGTATTTCTACGACTGGTGCGAAATCGGCTCCATCTACGGCGCGCCAATTAGCTGCCTCTGGGGCGGCGGACGCGTGAGCTCCGGCACGTGCGGGGCCTGGGACGTTCTGGCCCTCATGCGGGAGTACGGCATTTCCGCCCGCCTGACGTTCAGCAATTCTCTTTTGCGCGAGGAGCATTTGAAGGACAAAACCTGCAACGCGCTCTGCCGCCTGTTTTCAGAAAGCGGCACGGTGCAAAACGGCGTGATCGTCCACTCGGAGCTGCTGCTGGACCATCTGAAAGTGGCCTATCCCCCGCTCTATTTTGTCTCCTCGACCACAAAAGTCCTGACCGATTTTTCGCAGCTCCGGTGCGAGCTCGAACGGCCGGAGTTTTCATACGTTGTGCCGGATTTCCGGTTAAACAAGGCTTTTGCATCATTAAATACGCTGCCGCAGGCGCTGAAGGACAAGGTCGAATTTCTCTGCAACGAATGCTGCTCGTTTGGCTGCAAGGACAGGCGCGCCTGCTATGAGGCTGTCAACCGGAAAAATCTCGGAGAAGCCGCCCCGGAGCACCATTGCAAAGCGCCGGACGCAAAATATGGCTACCGCTTTTCCCGCGCCATGGAAAATCCCGGCTTCATTGGAATTGCGGACATTCAAAATACATACCTGCCGATGGGCTTTTCCAATTTCAAAATCGAAGGCCGCGGGCTCGGAAGCGCTTTGATTCTGGAGTTCCTGCTCTATTACCTGACGAAGCCGGACTGCCAGCTGCGCGTCCGGGAGAAAATTTACCTCGATAACGCGCTGGATCTATTCTGATGCGTCTTATGCAAGCTGACCATAAAAATACGCGGCAGCCCGGAGCTTTTTCTCTGGGCCGCCGCATTTTGTTCTGTATTATTTCCCGGGAAAGAAGAAGCCGACTGTCATGTCGAGATAGTTGAGGCCGCTGTATCCGGGGTACGCGTCCTCCACCTTCTGCTTCATCTCCGCCGCGCTCTCGCACGTCAGGGCAATTTCCTTGAGCGCGTTCAGATACGAGACCTTTGTCTTCGCGTCCTTCAGGTCTTCCGGCGTGTAGTGCGCCGTGAGCACCAGATCGAAGCCATGACGAATGTAGTAGTTCAGCTGGGAGATCATTGCGTCCGCATGTGGGCAGCCGGCGACGATGGAGTGGCAGTCGTGGCCCATCATGTGGGTGTAGACGCAGTCAAGCTCCGGGATTTCCAGATCGAACGCCTCGGCGTTGGGCTTTACCGCAAAGCGGATACCCGCAAGCTCTACCTCGCCCTCCTCCAGCACGTGATCTACGCCGCAAAGGCCTGCGTCGAAGCTCTCGCCAAACGCATTTTTGAAATTGGACACCAACGCTGCGCCGCCGCCCGTGGTGTTATAGGTGACAGAGGAGGCCGTACCATAGGCCGGAACCTCCGGCAGGAAAGACGCGCCCGCCGCGTGATAGGCAACAAGCTTCGCTTCCACCTGAATCCCCTCCCGCGCAAGGAAGTCGGTCAGCTCGCGGATGTTGTCAAAAAAGCACGGCAGCTCGATCACGACGCCCCGGCCGCTTCTTGCCAGCACAAACACCTCGTCGTCGATCAGATCGTGCGTCTGATAGGCGTAAAGTGTGATGCCGTTTTTCTCGTACACGTCCACATGGCCCTTGTTGAGTTCCACCGTACGCACTGCAATTTTGTTCATTTCAAATACCTCCAAAATAATTTTTGCGCAGACTGCCGAAAAACCTTGTGTCAATAAAGTTTTTTGACGCGCTGTTGCGTTTTTCACTCGCTGGCAGTATAATAGCGCAGTAAGATCTTTTCGTAAAGTAAGCACAATATTGTGCTGTAGTTACCAAAAGGATACTATTCGGAATGGAGGACTGCAACATGGAACTGCCTGCGTGCCCGGTAGAAACAACGTTAATGCTAATCGGAGACAAGTGGAAGGTTCTGATTCTGCGCGATCTGATGGGCGGGACGAAGCGCTTCGGCGAGCTTAAAAAGTCCATCGGCCACGTGACCCAGAAGGTGCTCACGGCGCAGCTGCGCGATATGGAGGTGAAAAAGCTTCTCACGCGCAAGGTCTACGCCGAGGTGCCGCCGCGCGTTGAATATACGCTGACAGAGACCGGCTACAGCTTAAAGCCGATTCTCGATTCCATGGTTGTCTGGGGCTCTGCCTACCAGGAGGAAAACGGCACGCGGGAGGACAAGCGTCCGGCGGATTGACCACAGGCTCTGCACAGCGGGCGGTTTATCATACAAACGCGTCTGCAAATCAGGCTTGGATGGAGGCATGCAGCATGGAAGATTTTTCGATTGGCGAAATGCAGCAAATGCAGAAGGCTCTGCAGGAGAAATACCGGCACAAATGGGAGCCGATTTGCCCGGAGGTGGGGAAAAACAAGCTACTGTGGATGATTGGCGAGATCGGTGAAGTGATCGACATCGTCAAAAAGCACGGTGGAGAAAATGCCGCAGCGAACGAAGACGTGCGGGTGCAGCTGGTAGAGGAGCTGGCCGACGTCCTCATGTACTACAACGACGTTCTGCTCTGCTATGGGATCGGCGCGGAAGAGCTTAAGCGCGCCTACACCGAAAAATTTGAGAAAAATATGACCCGATGGTAAAAGCATCGCATAAAGAAAGCGCCCCGGACAATTCGTTTGAACTGCCCGGGGCGTTTTGCTGTTCGTTTGATGGATCGCTTCAGTCGATGAAGCGGACGGGGTCGACGCTTTCGCCGTTTTGCCGGACGGCAAAGTGCAGGTGCGAGGCCGACGCAGACTCCAGAAGCGCGCTTTCGCCGACGGAGCCGATGGTATCGCCCGCCGTAACGCGCATCCCGGCGGAGACAGCCGGCATGGCCGCGAGGTTCGCGTAGATGGTCTCATAGCCCTCCGGATGCGAGAGAACGACGGTCGTGCCGAAAAATTCGTCGTCATACACGGCAGTCACAGTGCCGGTGCAGGCCGCTCGGACAGGCTCTCCCGCGAGCGCGGCAAGATCGATGCCGTCGTGCGTGCGCCAGTCCTGCGTGGTCTGGTTAAAGGACAGCTCCTGCATACTGTACCCTGCGATGCGTTCGCCCGAGACCGGCCAGACGCGAACCGAAAGCGTCTCGCTTGCCGGCTCCTGCGCGGATGCGTCTGCGGCGTCCGCAGAACCGGAAGAAGCGCTTGCGGGCTTCTGCGTCTGTGTGCTCCCACCCGACTGTGTTTTGCCGCCGGAGGAAGACGAGGACGGCTTGTCCTCGGGGATTTCCGCGCTGGTGGCGACGGAAAGGGTCTGCTCGTTCAGAGACTTCTTTTCAGAAACGGCGCCGGACACAAAAATGTAGCCCGAGATTCCTACTGCTAAAATGCAAAGAAGCAGAACGATGTAGTAGCCCTTTTCCTGAAAGAATTTTCTGAACCGGTTGGATTCGGAATGTTCGTTGTTTTGCATGGTTTACACCTCCTGAGCCTAGTATGACCAGAGCTCTGGAAGCATATACCTGAAAAAGAAAAATTATCGCGCGCCGACCAGCTCGTACTCGCGCGAGAAGTAGCGATCCAAACAGTATTTCAGAATCGAGCTGCGCGTGACAATGCCGATGAAGGCGTTTTTATCATCGATGACGGGGACAAAGTTCTGGTCGGCGGCGACGAGGACCAGGTCTTCAATGCGCGTGTCGACGCGGACGGGATGGACCTCCCGGCGGGCGGTGATTTCGGAAATCGAGTGATCTTCGGTCTGGCGAAGGTCCATCACGCAAAGGCGCTTGACCGCCCAGAGTAGGTCCCCCTCGGTCAGAACGCCGCAGTAGCCGCCATCTTTATCGAGAACCGGCAGGGCGGTATAGCCGGAGTTTTCCATACGTTCCATCGCCTGACGCAGGGTGCAGCCGTCGTCGATATACGAGCACAGCGCCTTCGGTGTCAGGAAAAACAGGATATTCATGCTTTGGTCTCCTTTGAAGATAACGGCAGGCGTGCCGGATTTGTGTTGGTTTATCCGTATTTCAAGTTTACCATAACAAAGCGGATAAGAAGTGACAAAATTGTGAATTCCGCTCAAAGATTTCTGTCAAAAAGACGCTTGCATTTTATCCCCGCCTCGTTTATGCTAAACGCGGAGATCAGAATGGAGGGATATCAGGTACATATGACATTGGATGAACTGCATATTGGAAGAAAGGGTCGCATTACGGCGGTCGGCGGAGAAGGGATTCTCCGGTGCAGGCTTCTCGACATGGGTCTTATTCCACAGACGATCGTTTCGGTCACGAAGGTCGCGCCGATGGGCGACCCGATGGAGCTTCTGCTGCGCGGGTACAGTCTGACGCTTCGCAAGGAGGACGCGCGCAGCATCACCGTAGAGGAGGTGCCGGAATGATTCTCGCTTTGGCCGGCAACCAGAACTGCGGAAAGACGACGCTTTTCAACCAGCTCACGGGCTCGAACCAGCATGTGGGCAATTTTCCGGGCGTGACGGTCGACCAGAAAATCGGCCAGGTGCGCGGGCAGAAGGGCTGCTCGGTGGTCGACCTTCCCGGCATTTATTCACTGCGGCCATATACGGCGGAGGAGATCGTCACGCGCGACTTTATCCTCAACCAGAAACCGGACGGCATCATCAACATCGTCGACGCGACAAATCTGGAGCGCAATCTGTATTTAACCCTACAGCTTCTGACGCTGCGCGTGCCGACGGTTCTGGCGCTCAACATGATGGACGAGCTGACCGGAAACGGCGGCAGTATCGACGTGCAAAAAATGGCACAGACGCTCGGCGTTCCGGTCGTTCCTATCTGCGCGGCGACGGCCGACGGCGTGTCGGAACTCATTGACGAAGCCGTGCGCGTGGCGGAGGGGAAAATTCTGCCGCAGGTCTACGACTTCTGTGAGCCGGGCCCCGTGCACCGATGCATCCATGCGGTCTGCCACCAGATCGAAGACCACGCGCAGGCGGCGGGCATCAACACGCGCTTTGCCGCGACGTGGCTTATTGAAGGAGACAGCGGCATCGAAGATACGCTCAAACTCGACCAGAACGAAAAGGAGCTCATTGAGCACTCTGTTCTGCAGATGGAGCAGGAGCGGGGCTTGGACCGGAACGCTGCGCTTGCCGACATGCGCTACAGCTTCATTGAAAAACTCGTGCGCGAGGCCGTCGTAAAGCCCAGGGAGAGTCGGCAGCACCGAAGAAGCGTGCAGGCGGATAAAATTCTGACCGGCAAATATACGGCGATCCCGATTTTTATCGGCGTGATGTTTCTCATTTTCTTTTTGACGTTCCATGTGATCGGCGCGTTTTTGAGCGATCTTCTGGCGCTCGGCATTGACAAGCTCACAGCGCTTACCGACGTGGCGCTCACAGCCTACGGGCTCAACCCCGTGGTGCAGAGCCTGATCATCGACGGTATTTTTGAAGGCGTGGGAAGCGTTCTGAGCTTCTTGCCCGTGATCGTGACGCTCTTTTTCTTCCTGTCTATTCTGGAAGACACCGGCTATATGGCACGCGTGGCGTTTGTGATGGACAAGCTGCTGCGGCGCATCGGTCTTTCCGGTAAGTCCATCGTGCCGATGCTCATCGGCTTCGGCTGTACGGTGCCCGCCGTCATGGCGACCCGGACGCTTCCATCGGAGCGCGACCGGACAATGACGATTCTTCTCACGCCCTTTATGAGCTGCTCGGCAAAAATCCCGATTTACGGCTTTTTCTCGGCGGCGTTTTTTCCGCAGCACGCGGCGCTTGTGATGATCGCACTCTATGTGTTCGGAATTCTCATGGGAATTTTAGCTGCGCTGGTGTTGGAAAAAACGGCGTTCCGCGGCCGGCCCGTGCCGTTTGTGATGGAGCTTCCCAACTACCGGCTGCCGTCGGTCAAGAGCGTGGCCCTTCTTCTTTGGGAAAAAGCGAAGGACTTTTTGGAGCGGGCGTTTACGGTCATTTTTCTCGCGACGATCGTCATCTGGTTCTTACAGAGCTTTGATGCGCGGCTGAACGTGGTAGAAAGCAGCGCAGACAGCCTCCTTGCCATGGTCGGTCAGCTTCTCGCGCCCATCTTTGCCCCTCTCGGGTTTGCCGACTGGCGGTGCGCAACGGCGCTCATTTCCGGCTTTATCGCGAAAGAATCGGTCGTAAGCACACTTGAAATTCTGCTCGGCACGAGTGCGCTTTCCGCGCTCTTCACAACGAAAAGCGCCGTGAGCTTCCTTGTCTTTACACTTCTTTATACCCCCTGCGTCGCGGCCATCGCAGCCATTCGCCGGGAGGTCGGCTCGCCGGTTCGCGCGGGAATCATCGCGCTGTCGCAGTGCTGCGTGGCGTATCTGGCAGCGTTCGCGGTGTTCGCAATTCTGAGCCTGTAGGAGCGTGCCATGGGAGTTCTGATTTTAGCGCTTTTGATTCTCTGGATTGTGTTTGCCGTGAAAAAGCGGAAAAAGAACGGCGGCGGATGCGGCTGCGGCTGCCCGGGCTGCACGAAGGGAAACGAGCCCTGCAAAAAATAAACATGCGCCTCCCCTGCTCTGCATAGGCTTTGGACAGGGGAGGCGGTTTTTATGGGGGAATATTTACGGCGCAACGGAAGACTGCTGCTGGCGGCGCTTGTGATCGTGCTGTTCTGCGCGGCGCTGCCGGGGCTGTTTGCGGCAGGTCAGGCAATCGAAACGGGGTCATGGGGGCTCAGCTTCCGCGCGGAGGGAAAAGAGCCTGTCGGAAACGCAAGCAAGCAGGCTCTGCAAAGCTATGATGCGGTGTATGTGGGAGACGGAAACGAGAAGGTCGTCTACCTGACCTTTGACGCGGGGTATGAAAACGGCTATACAGCGAGCATTCTGGACGCTTTGAAGGCGCACAATGCGCCCGCGTGCTTTTTTGTCGTCGGGAATTATCTCGAGACCGCGCCCGACCTTGTGCGCCGGATGGTAAACGAAGGACACATTGTCGGAAATCACACGTACCACCACTACGACATGTCGAAGATCTCCGATGCGGCGAGCTTCCGAAAAGAACTTTCCGATGTGGAGACGCTCTTCGAGCAAACGACGGGCGCGGTCATGAAAAAATATTACCGCCCGCCGCAGGGCATTTACAGCGAGGAAAATCTCAAAATGGCCAAGGACCTCGGCTACCGGACGGTCTTCTGGAGCCTTGCCTATGTCGACTGGTACCAGGACGATCAGCCGACAAAAGAGCAGGCTTTTTCGAAGCTCCTGCCGCGCATCCATCCGGGCGCGATCGTGCTGCTGCACTCGACGTCCAGTACGAACGCAGAAATTCTCGATGAGCTTCTTACAAAGTGGGAGGCCATGGGCTACCGGTTCGCGAGCCTCGACGAGCTTTACGAGACCGCCGGGTAATGGAACCAATTGCGGGGCGCTGCATAACATGGAATGAGCGAGCGACAGACGCTACGTTATATTTCAGGAGGTTTCGTTATGTCTTGCAATAATTCTTCCGGTATCTGCGCCTTCGGCAACAGCTGGTGGTGGATCATTGTTCTGGTCATTATCTTCGTACTCTGGAACGGTAACGGCAACAGCTGCGGCTGCGGGTGTGACAACGGCTGCTGCTGAGCCCGATACATGCAACGTGAGGAAAAGGGCGGCTAAGCCGTCCTTTCCCATATTTAGGCAGGCTCTTTTAAAACTTGTAGGGGCGGGCGACTCTGCCCGCCCGGCAAAATACGCCTCCGAAACGCGCAGCACTTCGGCGAATTCGTAGCTTCCCTTGGGCGGACAGAGGCGTCCGCCCCTACGACTTTTTGGAGAAAGCTTCCGTAAGGCTCGTAGGGGACGATGCCCACATCGTCCCGGCAGAACGAGCCGATATTACGGAAATCTGCGGCGAATTCGAAAGTGCCCTTGGGTCGATGTGCTCAATCGACCCCTACGAGGTGAGGGAAGCTGATGTGCGCAATCGCCCCTACGCAGTGCGAAGAAGAAAATCCATGAATATCAACAGGCTTTTCTGCTTGTGTTTTTGATGGAAACGCGATATGATACAAACATTACACTGGTGAGATGGGGAGATGCATTGATGCGAGGGCTATTGCTGCGGCTGTTTGTGAAAAACTACGCCGACACGAAGAATCCGGCCGTCCGGTCGCAATATGGAAAGCTGGCCGGTTGGGTCGGCATTTTTTGTAATATTCTGCTGTTTGCGGGAAAGCTTCTGGTGGGAACGCTCTGCAAAAGTGTTTCTATCACCGCGGACGCGTTCAATAACCTCTCCGACGCGTCAAGCTCCGTTGTAACGCTGCTCGGCTTTAAGCTCTCCGAAAAGCCCGCCGACCGCGAACACCCGTACGGGCACCACCGAATGGAGTATCTTTCGGGGCTCTGCGTGGCAGCGATGATCCTGTTGGTCGGAGCGGAGCTCGTCAAGACCTCGGCATCAAGGATTTTGCACCCGGAACCTGTGGAGTTTTCGCCTGCTCTGTTGCTGGTGCTTGCAGGGTCGATTCTGCTTAAGCTCTGGATGGCGGCGTTTAACCGCAGTCTCGGAAGAACGATCGATTCGGCGGCCCTTTCCGCGACGGCAGCGGACAGCCGCAACGATGTGATCGCGACCGGCGCGGTGCTGGCCTCCTGCCTCATCGGGAAGCTGACCGGCGCGAGGCTCGACGGCTGGACAGGCCTTCTTGTGGCGCTTTTTATTCTCTGGTCCGGCATCGGCGTTGCGCGCGACACAATCAACCCGCTTCTCGGCATGGCGCCGGACGAGCATCTGGTACGCGTCATCACGCAGGAGCTTTTGTCGCACGAAAAGGTGCTCGGCGTGCACGACCTCATGATCCACGACTACGGCCCCGGCCGCCGCTTTGCAAGCGCGCACGTCGAGATGGACTACCGCGAGGATGTTCTCGATGCGCACGAGTGCATCGACGAGATGGAACGCGAGGTGCGAAAAACGCTCGGCGTGGAGTTAGTCATCCACTATGACCCGATTGTGACCGACGACGAGGAGCTCAGCAGGATCCACGCGCAGGTCGCGGAAATTCTGCAAAAGGTCGACCCGAAGCTTACCGTCCACGATTTTCGCATGGTGCGCGGCAACCGCCACACAAACGTTATTTTTGACCTTGTGCTGCCGTTTTCTATGGAAGACCGGAAACAGGAGCTCCGGGAGCTGGTCGAACGCGAGCTGCAAACAGACGGAAAGGAATATCACGCCATCATCACCTTTGACACGCAGGCGTTCAACGCGCCGGACGATCCCTGCGATGATTCGGAAAAAACCTGAGCAGCAAGCAGAAATTGGACTTTACTTTTGGAATCTCATGTGGTATTCTAAATAAGCTGGCGCAATGCGCCGGAACCCCTGGCCTCAGTTGCGGGAGACAGCCCGGTTTTTACACAGGCGATTCTGCCAGACCCATGACTTAGACAGCGGGAAATGAATTTTGAAAGGTGGAAACACACTATGATGCGCAAAGAAGAAAAGACTGCTATCATTGAGCAGTACGCAACCCATCCCGGCGACACCGGTTCTCCCGAGGTCCAGATCGCTGTTCTGACCTCCAGAATCAACGAGCTGACCGAGCACCTGCGTGTTCACAAGCACGACAACCACTCCCGCCGCGGCCTTCTGATGATGGTCGGTAAGCGCAGAAGCCTGCTTGACTATCTGGCCAAGAAGGACATCAACCGCTACCGTGCGATCGTTGCTAAGCTGGGTCTGCGTAAGTAAATCCGCAAATAAAAAGGGCGGTCGCAGACCGCCCTTTTTTGCCATCTGAAACTATTTTATAGTTTCAGATGGGGATTTTGCGGTTTGACTGCGCGCATAATTTTGCGCCGACGGCGCAAAATTCCACACTTGCAAACCGTAGAGTATTTTTCCGGCTGGCAGAGCCACCGGATAAAATGAATTTCCATTTTATTTTGCCCTGTCGGGCAAAACTCTGCGAGGCATACTCAGAAACTATCTACACTTGCGCGTGGGTTTCATTTAGCAGTTGAAAGTAGCGTTTGCGGACAAACGCCAGTTTCAAGTGCTAAACCTCCCACGCGCGCAAAAAACACACAGGAGGTTATTTCATGATTACGCACAAGCAGTATCCGAACCATCACATTTTTGAGACCGAAATCGGCGGCCGCACCTTCACGGTCGAGACCGGCAAGGTCGCCGAGCTCTGCAACGCCGAGGCCATCTGCCGCTACGGCGACACCGTCGTCCTCGTCACCGCCGTGGCCTCTCCCCTGCCCAAGGCCGGCATCGACTACTTCCCTCTGACCATCGAGGTCGAAGAGCGCATGTACGCCGTCGGCCGCATCCCCGGCTCTTTTAACCGCCGCGAGGGTAAGCCCTCGGACCGCGGTGTTCTCATCTCGCGTCTTATCGACCGCCCGATGCGTCCACTCTTTGATGAAGAGCTTCGCAACGATGTCGTTCTGACGAACACCATTCTCGCGCAGGACTATGATAACCCTGTTGAGATCGTCGCCTCCATCGGCTCTTCGCTCGTCATCGCCTACTCCGACATTCCCTGGAACGGCCCCACGGCCACCACGAACGTCTGCTATCTGGACGGCAAGTATATCGTGAACCCGTCGCAGGACGAGCGCAACGCCTGCCAGTGCTTCGTGACCATCGCGTCAACCCACGAGAAGGTCGTCATGATCGAGACCGAGGCCAACGAGGTCAAGGAAGACATCCTCATGGAGTGCATCAAGCTCGCCCATGAGACGAACGTCAAGGTCGTTGAGTTCATCAACACCATTGTTGACACCATCGGCAAACCCAAGTTCACGTTTGAAAAGGCTGCCGTCAACCACGAGATGCTCGACGATCTGTGCGAGTACGGTCTTGACAAGATCGCCTACGCCCTCGACACCGACGACAAGAACGTCCGCGAAGAGCGCCTGACCGCCGCCGTCGTCGACTTCAAGGAGAAGTTCGGTGAAAAGTACGCGGACGACTGGGACATCCAGATTGACGTCTGCCTGTACAAAATGCAGAAGAAGATCGTCAAGAAGTGGCTGCTCGAGGGCAAGCGCGTCGACGGCCGCACGCCGGACGAAATCCGCCCGCTGGGCGCAGAGGTCGGCGTTCTGCCGCGTGTGCACGGCTCGGGTCTTTTCACCCGTGGCCAGACGCAGGTGCTCTCTGTCTGCACGCTCAACACACTTGCTGCTGCGCAGAAGCTGGACACCATCTACGACGAAACTGAGCGCCGCTATATCCATCATTACAACATGCCGCAGTGGTCGACCGGTGAGGCGCGTGCAAGCCGCTCCACCTCCCGCCGCGAGATCGGACACGGCGCGCTGGCGGAAAAGGCGCTGCTGCCGGTCATTCCGTCCGTCGACGAGTTCCCGTATGCCATCCGCGTTGTTTCGGAAGTCGTCTCCTCCAACGGCTCGACTTCGCAGGCTTCCATCTGCGGCTCGACGCTGGCTCTGATGGACGCAGGCGTTCCCATCAAGCGCCCCGTCGCGGGCATTTCCTGCGGCCTGATTTCCGACAAGGAAACCGGCACGTGGAGAACCTTCACCGACATTCAGGGCGTCGAGGACTTCCACGGCGAGATGGACTTCAAGGTCGCCGGTACGACCGAGGGCGTGACCGCCATCCAGATGGACCTCAAGAACGACGGCCTGACGATGGAAATCATCGCCGACGCGCTCGAGCGCTGCCGCAAGGCTCGTCTTGAAATTCTCAACGAGATCATGATCCCCTGCATCGCAAAGCCGCGCGACCATGTCTCCGAGTTCGCACCCAAGATGCTCACCATGAAGATCGACGTGGACAAGATCCGCGAGGTCATCGGCAAGGGCGGCTCCATGATCCAGAAGATCGTCGCCGAGTCCGGCGCGCAGGTCGACATTGACGACGACGGCACGATCCACATTGCTTCGCCCGACGCAGCCTCCTGCGATGTGGCCAAGAAGATGATCGACGACATCTGCTTCGTTCCCGAGGTCGGCAAGCTGTATTACGGCAAGGTCGTCCGCATCCTGCCCATCGGCGCATTCGTGGAGCTCGCTCCCGGCAAGGACGGCATGATCCACATCTCCAAGCTCGAGAACCACAGAGTCGAAAAGGTCGAGGACGTTCTGAACGTCGGCGACATGACCTGGGTCAAGGTCACCGAGATCGACGAGAAGGGCCGTGTCAACCTCTCCCGCAAAGACGCGCTCAAGGAGCTCGCTGCGCAGGATAAGTAAAAATCCGCTTCAAAAGCCCGCAGACTTTCGTCTGCGGGCTTTTCTGCGCCTATGGGACAAATCGGATATAAGCGCCAAGCACCCGGTTCAGAAGCTGCCGCGCGGCATGGGCAGATGCCCGAAGAATACAGCAGCCATTATGATACCGAACGCTTGACATTGCCGGGAAAAGCCGCTCCAGACGCGCCTTTTGCAAGGCTTCGTGCCGGTCCAGTATGGCGGCGAACAGCCCGAGCAGCAGCGCAAGGCAGAGAACGATCAGAAGAGCATGTTTCATGCGGAAATTCCTATCATATAAGTATGTAGTGTAATTATAACTACAACATTATAATATACTAAAACCTCTTCTGTCAAGGTAAACTAACAGAAGAGGTGACGCATATGAAAGAGGAAATCCGGATCACAAAAAAATCGGCCAAAAAAGCGGACGACGGCTACAAAATTGTCTCCGTGCGGATGAAAGACGAGCTGCTGGAGCGGCTTGAGGCGCTCTCGGCCCAGACCAACCGCTCGCGCAACGAGCTCATCAACCTGCTTCTGAACGCCGCCATCGACATTGTGCGTGTCGAGGAAGAGTAACCTGTCGACCCCTACGAATTTCGCAGAAGAACGCAGAAACCCCGTAGGGGCGGACGACTCTGTCC
>OGNB01000631.1_pt1 | contig 25129 bp, 40 predicted proteins | sample 1573301 | NCBI WGS metagenome assembly OGNB01 (sample SAMEA2581914, study PRJEB24529) | metagenome | biome: Human gut stool | place: China | collected 2011
GATATGGGACGGTTTTTGTATTGGCTAAAACTAATAGAAATACCCCCTGAGAGAACAAAAATAAAATGGTTGGAGGTTTTATTAATTAACTTCATCACTTCCCCTGCCTTCATAGTAATATATTGAGGTATCACACTAAATTCCGGAGAGTAAAAGGGACACATTTCAGGGTTAGAGTTTCGTTTATGCATGATTGTTTTTAGTTAATTAAATAATAAAGTTAATAAAACGATCTGGAACCACAAATTAATGACACTAATTTTATTAATTCAAAGTATAAATTCCATTTCCTTTTCTTCTCAGGGGGGAGCATTCCTTACAGTTTATTTTCATTATGTACATTATGCTTCGTTACACGCAAAATACTTGCGAAAGGGTTATTTACAAGCATCCCGCGAGTATTTTTCATGCCTCCCTTACGTTTGGCATATTTATCTTTACAAAAAAAACTTTAGTCATCATAATTCTAAGAAACAAATAAAAAAATAGCCTGGTCCGGCAAAGCGGACGGGGCTATTCAGATATATAAGACACCTTCGATGCGTAAAAAAGACAGGGCTTTCTTACTTCCGGACAGCATGGACATGAATCTCCACCCGCTTGTCACCGAGGATGCGTTTCATAGCTTTCCATACGGGCATCTCTTCGATACCCGCAATCTTTAAAGCTTCTATAATCATAGTGTTCTCTACAAACCGGAGATATTCGTTTTCAGGAACCAGGATACGCTTGTCTTCCTGTGTTTTAAGTCTTGCCATAAGGGAATAATTTATTTTTAGGTTTTAAAAAAAAAGGAAGGGCTGCCTGTTCTCGCAAATAAGCAGCCCAAGGAATGATTAACAAACAAATTAAAAAATCTTCTGCCTTCTTTCGGTCTTCCTGATTTCGGCATCTTACTTTCGACCGAAATCCGCGGGTATCTCTCCCCATTCATCATTCTTCCAGTGAATAATCTGCACAGTATCCACCTGTGCGGACATAACTTTGAGGAAACATTCAGCCCGCAGCAGGTCCGTTACATGCTTTTTAGACGCTGTCTTCTTGTCACGAAACCAGACGATAGCGGTTAAGCTGTCAGTATAAACTGTTCGCGGGTGATATTTTTTTTCCAGAATGTACTTTACCGCCGCCACTATGCCGAGGAACTCGCCGATATTCACGGTTTTGTAGCCAAGGGAGCGGTAGAACAGTTCTTCACCGGTTTTCAGATCTACGGCACGGTATTCGGTCAGGCCGTTCTTGTGGGAATGCGCACAATCGGTGGCGATGCCCTCAGTGGGTCGGCTACCGGACGTCATAGCCGTCTTCACGCATCTGCCGGATAACCTCTTCCGCACGGTCGAGGAAGTCGGAAATTACGCCGCTCTGATCGGAGATATCATTCCTTTTGTTCAGTATCGCCAGCACTCCAGCTTTGGTGCGGCTGGAAGAGGTCTTACCATTCAAGGGGTCGAAATAAACGGTCTTGCCACCGAAATGTACAATAACCTGATACATCTTTCCGGGCACGACAAAAGATTCAACGGTAGCGTTGAAGAGTACCCGGACGGCGGATGTGACCACGTATCCGTTTTTTCTATGCATGGGTTTGAGTTCTACATCATACAGGGTATCGGGGAAAACCATCCCTTCCAGTTCTTCGGAAAGGATACAAATCCTCTTCCGGTAAATGGATTCCTCACGGACACCTTTAAGTATGTTATCTTTGGTTTTGGAAACAAATCCGACGAGTTTGCCCGTTTTAGGGGACTTGACGAATTTCAACTGTGTCTTCTCAGTCTTATCAGTCATTATGCCTATGTCATAGGTTCAATATCTTATCAGTCAATTAACAATATGGATTCAATCAATTAATGCTTTCCAGCGGAACAAAATTAGGGCTTTGAAACCGGATTACCAAATAATCGGAAAGATTATTTTCCGGCTCCAAAGCCCTGTATTGATAGGGATTTAACGCTCCTTAACGCAACCTTTGAGCCTTTGAAAAGTGGGCAAAACGCTCGTCTGTACGGGACGTGTTGAACGGAAATTCACACTTCCAGTAACGGTAGATTCTATCTTCGGGCGAAGTCCTGTAATACACGTCGTTATGGTCTATCCACTGCACCCCCTGTTCGGTGTTCAAATCTATATATGCAGGACTGTCCGGTATCTTAGGGTTGGGACCGGCATAAAGATTGCACTTATCACGCCCCATCACAAATATACAGTGAATTTCTAAAATCGGATCGACATCGTACTTGCGGGCAAACGCTGCAAAGTCGTAAATATCCGCCTCGTACAGGCTTCCACCGAAATATTCGGGCGCTTCTTTTTGTAGCCTTTCCATCGCATCTTGTATGGGCTTTCGGGATTCAATTTCCTTTAGACGTGCAGGGGTGACTGCTCTGCTGGTAACGTAAGCGATGCGGAACCCGTCGCCGGCACTGTCGGTGACATGCAGATTACAAAGGTGTTCTACTTTTTTCCATGCGTTGTCTATCGGGTCGGTGGTGTCGGTGCAATCCTTGATGCAGATGATAGTGACGCCAAGAACTACCATAATGGGTACGAAGAACCTCGCTATTAGGATAATCCATACCTGCACATTGTCGTTATTCTTCGGGCTCATAGATTTTGAGTATGTGGATGCCGTCCTCACCGCGTGTCTCGTTGGTACATGTGGCATAACCTTGAACGGTCAGCCTTTTGCGGTAACTTTCCAGTTCACCGGCGGGGAATCGTGTAACATGAATAGTTGTCCCGTTTTCTTCGAGGTAAGGCTCTTGCGGTATTTCCAATACCCCGGAGACAAGGGTTGAGTCTTCCAGAAAACACTCGTAGTTGTCGGCTACATGGAAAAGTACTATTGCGTCTTCACCGAATCTTTCTTTCATTACGCCAACGATATGGTGTATATAGCCGGCACTAACTTGGATTTCTTGTTCTTTCATTCTTTCTTTTATTAGTTATTGTCAGTTAAACTTCATTCTATTTTTACCTGCCTGACAAGACACGCGTCGCACAACCCGCCATAACGGGTGGACTTATACTTGCTCACAGGGGTGCCGCAGCAGGTGCAGGCGAATTTCTTATTGGCTTCTTTCTTATATATAATCAATTCGATGGCACTCAGGGATAATCCGTAGGCTTCCGCCAAAGCGCGGGTGATGTGTCCGCCATGATGCCTGCCCAGATTTTTGATTTCCTGGTATTCGCTGCGGATAATTGCAGCACGGCAGGCGGAGGTGTCCAATACGTCGTGTTCGGAGAGCTTTTCAATAGTCGGACCGTCAATCTCCAGAATGCGGGATAGTTTCTCTTTTTCCCGGTTAGTCAATGTCTTTTTCATACAGTAAAGGTGGTTTGGAATATATATAGGGAACAGGATACGCCATATATATAGACACAGGGTTAATAAATAGCTGTAAATTAGCCCATTATTACCGTACCACTTTGATATGTCCAACGACAAGGCAAATATACGGTTTTCCGGGTAATTTACAGGCAAGAAAGCGGGGGAAAAGAGATGACTGCCCAGCTTCCTGTTTTGCAGACGATTAGGGAAAGCTGGGGAATGAAGTTTGAAATGAAATAGGTAAAATGGATCTAACTCTATATTATCCCATAGTTATCAGATGGTATCCTGTCGAACTGAATTCAGCGGCTTTAATTAAGCCGCCTTCATAGGCTACCTTTATCTCTGGTAGTAACATGTCCTCATCCACACCGTATCGATGCATGGTGTTGGTACATAAATAGAACTGCACATTTTTGCCTGCCAGGCGTGTAAAATTCTCTTTGATGGTTTTCATATTTGTACGTTTCAGGCAGGATAGTAAAGCGGTGCCTATGGCAACAACGGCAATGTTTTCAACTTTATTGGAGGACTTCAATAGATTGTCGGCATGTGAAAAGACTTGCTCCCAGTAGCCATCTTCACGAATAAGGAATACAAAACTGAATTTTTCCATGATGTGCGGTTTTTCATTTTAACAAATGAAAAAGCATAATGTTCCGGATTTATATTCGCTTTCAGTCTTGTTTGGCTTCATTAGTGCAAACTTTTTTACGGATGATATTGGGACAAAATGCTTCGTGGTGACAACAATCCTGGCGTAACTGTAGCACGATGAAATTATATATCCGTATTTTATGCCGACTCATTAATCCGACTGATAAAGGTGGTGTCGGGACGTTGGTATTTGCCGGTGGCATAATCGTTCGCCACCCTCTTATACGTCAGGCCGCAAATGATGCCGCCGTCATCAAGAAAGCGGGCGTCATACTCGTTGGCGTCGATGACGGGATATCCTCCAAACTCTGCGGGGAGTATATCTTCAAACACGACGGCGACACGGTAGCCTTTCTTTAGCAAGACCTCGCACTCGTCCCAGTTCTCACCGCTGAAGGAATAAGTGATGTCATAGTTGCTGTATTTTTCAGAGAGTCCGGTGTGCCCGAAGACTTTAGTGTAATCATAGAACTGCGTATCCGGGAAAAGCTGGAGGATGTTCCTGCCATCAAAAGTGAATTGTTCCAGGTGAATGTCGGATGTACAGTTCAGACGGACGGCGAACTTCATTCCGGCGGCTTCGGCTTTCTTCTTAGCTTGGGTTATCTCGTGAATAAGAAGCTGCATGAAGGTTTCCTTGTCCTCGAAGAACAGCTTGGTTTTCTTGATGCGGGATTTGGTGATCGGGCCGCCTTCCTTGTGGGAAAGCAGTTCCAGTTTGTTCCTGCCCGAACCGTGCAGGCAATACTTGCAGCAGTTGCTTGACTGGGGGCAAACGTTGTAGCCGCTGACAGTGTGGGGCGCAAAATAAACGCCATATGTCATCACGTTTTGTTTCAGGCTTTTCTCCAGTTTCGGGGAGTTACAACCGCCCAGGTAGCTGATGCCTAATTCTTTTTTGACCTTGCTGGGACTGAATGTGTTATTCATAGGATATTTTTTATTCGTTATTGATTGGTTCTTCCTTTTCACGGTGAAGAATCAGCTTGCCGCAATCCGGACAATATACATCGTTCTCACGGTCGCAAAAGATAGCTCTCCATTCCTTGCAATGCTTGCAATCGGTTGATGTGTCATTGTCCATTACAAACTCTTTATTCACAAGGACTGTTTCATCCCAATCCGCGGCATCGGCAAGCCCCCTTGAATAAGCTTCATATTCACCAGGTGTATTGAATTGCTTGTCATCAACAATGCCGCCATGGTCTTCTAACCATTTATCTGTAGGAATTTCGCCATATTCGTCATATTCCCTGACGGCTGAACCGCCGCAGATTACTGTTGCTTTTATCATGCTGTTTAAGGTTTTATTCGTTATTTACCAGTTCGTCTTCGGTTATTTGATTTCTAATTTTTAGCTGTTTTCCCCTGTACTTTGCGGTTCCATTCCCTTATTTCATGGGCAAAATCATCCAGAGAGACAGGCATTGCGTCTTTGGGAAAGTATTTGTTCAGGCTATCCACCAGCTTTTCTTCTACCGGGACATGTTCGTCCAGTTCTAACCATAGATTGCAAACCTCGTCTAATGCGGATGAGAAATTATCCAGAGTGTTATAGAAGCGGCGAATTTTCCCGTTCTCTTTACAAACACCCTCAACCTGATAGCTACAGTAGGCTTGCTTCATGCCTTTATCCAGAACCTGTCTGGCTGCATCATAATTTTCTGCCTCTATCAACACGTGCTTCGTACCCTGTTGCTTGTGTTCCTTGCCGAGGATAAAGGCACGCATGATGAAGGATACTTTGAAAAGGTATTTCTTCATAAGTTTTATTCGTCGTTAATTGGTTCTTCAAATGTATCAAGCATATTTTCGTGTAATTTGCACAACCAGTCGAGGTTTTGGCAGCCTAAGTCATGGCTGTATAAGGTAGCAGCGAAACCGGTATATTCATCTTCTACATCTAGGCTGATGCCATTCTTGTCAAGAGATACTTTCCTGACCGGAGAGTCGTATGCATTCCCATTATTATCAAACCAAACGACATAACACAAATCATCCAGGTCATCGTCCAGTTCCAGTTCTTTAAGTCCATATTCTTTCAGGAGATTGATAATACTGTTCACAATCTCTTTTCGCAGTTCGTTTATCCTTTGTTGATAATCTTTCATAAGCTAATTTCTTTGTTTAAAATTTAATATGCTGGTAGATGCTGTTGATTTCATCCTTATTCAGTCCGATATATCTCTTTGTTGTCCGTACGCTTTCATGCATCAATATTTCGTTGAGGTACAGCAAGGATTCGGCGCTTCTGCCACATTGTTCATATAAGAACCTACCAAACGTCTTCCTGAAAGAGTGCGTGGAGAAATGCTTGATGGATAACCCGTACTCCCTCTTGAAGTCTTTCAGCTTGTCATTGATGTGTTCTAAGGAGTAGGTGCGGCTGCGGCGATAGTTGTAAATAAGGGGCATATTTTTTTCAGGCTTTCCCATCAAGACGTAAAGCTCCTGCAATTTAGTGGTGACTGATGGGTTCAGAGGGATGCTGCGCGTTTTCTTTGTTTTACGTTCAATCTTTACCAGTTCGTCAGTGCCGAGCACGTCTATCCAGCGAAGTGTCAGGAGGTCGGATATGCGCAGGGCGGTGCAGAACGCCACCCGGCAGTAAAGTTCCCACGTATATTGCTTGTCCTTTCTCAGGCAATCACATAGGCGGTTGAATTCCTCAATCGGCAGGTAGTCTGAGGTGGTGAGTTGTCCTTTGATGCGTGTCATATTATCTATTCTTTGGTGTTTAATAAAAGTAAAGCGGTGAAGTTTTGGGCTCCACCGCTTCGAGAGGGTTATTGATTAGTTTTATAAAAGGTTGCTGTTTGTCCTTAATTCGGTATATTTAAAAATATAAAATTCTACATGATTTATTCTTCTGTTTTTTAGAAAACAGTTATTTTCGTTGTTTTCAAGATAAAAGAATATAAACATACACAACAAAATTTCAAATATGATTGAAGCATTATCGGGATATTATATACTCTTCACCGTAATATTTACTTTTGCATTTACTTTTCTTCAGGACAAATATGCTGATGTTTTAATCTCTCATATTTCCAAATACAGATTTTCCAGATACAGTAGTAAAATGGTCAATACTGCATTAAGTTTATATAGTAAAAGTGATATAGAAACCAATTGCAAATGGTTGCGTATAGTTCTTCTACTATTAGTTATGTTTTGCGCTTTATTGGCATATATAAAGATACCCATACTGGACATTCTTAGCCCCGCAATATTTTCAATATTTCTTATTACCATTTCTCCAAATCTATTTAAAGACTCCTTAGATAGACTATTACGTTTCAGCAATAAAGACGTATTTTTTGTAATGACAATGACACTAATGTATATATTACTTTTGGACAGTGACTTATTATTATCCCAAAGATTACATGATCATAATACAATAGTGAAATATATTATTCCCGCAATGACGATATTAATTACTATAAAAGTGGTGCCTGTTATTGTATCAGGATTTGTACTCACCACTATTAAATGTACGAAGTTATTTGCTATGACATTGCTAAAACATGAGAATCCTTTGCAATATATTGCTAAATATGTACTAATTACTATATCCAGTTATTTTATATCGCTCGTAGCTTCTTTATTTATTGTTTGGGCAAAATGTGCCATAACAGAAGGATATAGTAATTATATAAACACTATTTTATTATTACAGCCTATTACACCAGCCAATTAAACGATCTTCTCATTTTTATTATTTGGTTTAATCACAAAAGTCCGTTATGCAATACGTTTCAAAATAACACTCACAAATGATTTGGTTCCATTCGGTATCACTACTAAAACTATTCCGTGAGTATCCGTAAGCTTGCATTAATTCAAGCCGTTCTTTCTCGTCTATGTCATCAATATTAATATCACCGGAGCACCAGAGCCGCCCGTTGGAGATAAATTCCTTTACTTCCGAGACAACTGAAGATAAACGGATCAGATCTTCCGGATAACCACACAGCATGTCGTAAATGATTCGCTCGGTAGAGCCCGATTCCGGTAACAGCTTGTCGTGACAACAGTTTGGCTCACAATACCAGAACTCCTTATCGGAAAGAGGCAGGCAGAACTGGAGCGTATCGGGGTCGGTAAATTGGATGTCAGGATTGAGTAGGTTTTTCAATTTAAATAGAGTGTTAGATTTTTGTGATCGAATAAATAGCACGTTTAGTCCGATGGCTGCCTTGCCACCAAATAAAACAGCTTTTAAGATGCGTTGGCAAACTAAACAAGTAATTGTGATTATAATTACACCAAGCGTATTACCTCCTTTATTACATTCTCACCTTTCCAAGGTTTATTGGAAAGGATATCTTTGATGTTTTGATAATGTTCCATATACCGGAAGTAATCAGTGTTACGGTAGCTGAAACTTTCTATTTTTTGCTCTTTGCCCCTGGCTTCCCTTAACAATTCGTCATCAACGCATCCCATGTGAATGCCGTCGGCTTCAATCTTGCGGACCATTTCCACTATTTCAGAGAACAGCTTGTTTGTCTGTTCAACAGCCATGTGATAGGATGGGTACAGGGCACGGATAACCGGCAGGAATTTAGAGACTCCTTTCAGCTTTACTTTCCCGGAGTCTTTTGCTTCTTTTTTGAGTTTACGAAACAGCCGTTCTACTTCTGACAATGGGATTTCCGTCGCTCTGCGAGCACATAAAAAGATGGTGTGCGGACAAGCGATCTCTACTTTACTGTCTGTGATTTCATAAACAACCCCCTCAACCAAGGGGTGTTGCAGATATTGATTTCTTTCCATTTATATTGTTTGTTTTTTATGGCTTCTGATAAGAGTGTTTATTTCTTTGGCCATCTTTTTTGTTTTAAATTTCTTGTATTATTTTCTTTGCCTTCTTAGCTTTTCTTACTTCAAAGGCGTTCAATCTCCGGAAGTAAAAAGTGCCGGAAGTGTCCGAGCAATCCGGCAGCTTTCTACATAATGCTTTCTTTTTAAAGCCAACGCAGTAGCTGCATTGGTAATCTACGACTTTGCATACTTCCAGAATCAAGTCGTTCATGGACAATAGCTGGCCTTCAACCATATCATATCATGTATTTAAAGGTTGTAAAAAAAGATAACAGCTTTACAGACAACGATTTTCTTTCTGTTACTTGTGCCATAAGCTACGCGTATTATTGTTTTATATTACTTGTCAGGATAGAATTCTTTTTCATTCTCGTAATACCATGCGGTAAACAGTTGTTTGGCAGGATTCATTTTCAGCCTGCCTTTGTAGTGATAGCTGAAGAACTCGTGGATCATGTCATATTCATAACCTATATCCATCAAGGCGTTTTCCAGCAACCGGACAAGTCCGTCACGATGTTTCCCCATATTCCGCTTCTTCTCCTTCCTGGGTAATCTTGTGCGGCCACCCGGACGTTTGCGGATACGTCCTTCCGTCCGCTTGAGCATACGGGCAAACTTGCGTCTCTGTTTGTAGAGTTCTTCATCAGTCAGTCTGATGTCTCTAAGCGCGGAGTAATACTTGCCGTTAAGTTCGAAGCAGAAACGGTAAATGTTGCGGTAATAAGCTTCACCAACGAAAAAACTGCCGGAGCGCTGTCTTTTGGGAGGGACACAGCCCAGCAAATCCCAAAACTTATGTTCGGTAATTTCTTCAAAGGGCGTCTGGAGAGATGTCTGATACTTGATTATCATTGCATGGATTTCTTCAACGGTTACTGTGGTCAGCCACGGAGTTTTATGGCGCTCCCGCAACATATCAAGGGTTTCCCCCTTATCGTAGTCGCTATGTATTCCGTCTGACATAGATGTTATAACAGCCCCTGTGAAACGGAAAGGATTCACTACATATCTGAATGTTTCATTTACTTCTTTTGCCATAGATTCTTTATGTATTAACCTGTTATAGATTCTTTCGGTGTTTTCATTGTGGAGAAGACAATTTTGTCATGGCCCTCATGATGGAATTCGGCTTTCATGCCGAAAGCTTCGGCGTCACAGCTAATTGAGCAGAGATCCCAGATGGACAGCGGGGCATTGCACGTGATGACGGTATTGTTCTCTGAGATTGTAGGGCTCTTGTCTCTTAATGCGGCTCCGTTACAAATTCCTCTGAGGATTACACCCCGTTGATGGGTAGTGAGTTCTTTATCCATAAGCTATACTGTCATTATAAAGCGGACATAATGCTCTTGGTCATTAAACCTCTCGTCATTGACCAATTCGGCAAATTCGTCCGGTGTATATTTGCTTACATTATACGCCTCGTTATCTTGGAGTTCCCAAGCTTTGAGAATTTCCTCATCTGATGCATCACGCCCCAGGTGTTCGAAGTGCCAGACAAAAGCGTGTAACTTCAGCACGTCCTTTTCTGATGTGATAGCAGACACTATACCTTCCAGCTTTTCAATTTCCCGGTATACAGCAGAAGCTTTTTCATAGGTTTCGGTCAATTCCGCCCATTCAATAGCATCGTGTACCTCACTGTAAGCATATTGTAAGTTCGACAATTGCTCGTGAATTTGTTTTTTTATTTCACTCATTTATATAAGCCAGTTATAGATTCTTCAGATTTAATCCTTCCAGTGCTCTTTTGGTGGCATACATCGCATTAGGGGTTATTACCCGCTGCCATGCCCCATTACTCGGGGCCCAATTGAACGAGAAGTCACGGTTGAGCCTGTTGAGCATTGTGTAGTCCGGTTTCTCATCAAAGAAAATCTGGATACGCTTTATCTCATAATTCAGTACTACCTTGCCACCGTCAAAAGGACATTCCTTGTTCCCCATGCCGGCAAGCTTTTCCTGTTTCTCTTTTATCTTGCGTGCTACTTCGGAGAGTTGAAAGAACTTATGTCGTTCGGTGATGATCGGCTTCTTTTCCCTTGCGTTCCACTCCCGAATGTATGCCAGCGCCTTGTCTACAATCTCCACTTCACCGTGAGAGGCAAACGTACTGACCTTGTTATAGATGCTGGAGACGAACAAAGCTTTGGAAGAACATCTGTTTACACCGGTGTTGATTTCATGGATGGTGGCCGCGCTACTGCCAATAACATTGCGCAGCCTTTTCCAGTCTTCGTTCTTCTTCTGCTCTTTCGGTTTCCCTGCTTCAAGACGTTTGGCAATAGCTTTCAAAGCACGTTCGCGCCACTCGGAGAATTCGCTCGACCGTTTCTGGTAAGACTCGTTCGCTTTTTCATTCCTTCGGTGATTGAAGTTTGCGGCACCCGTAACGAATGTGCTTGCACACCGGGAACCGGCGGAAAGCATGGCGGAATAATACTGTTTGAAGTTTTGAATATATTGCTCATGCTCACCTTCCGGCATCTTCATCAGATCATCGTGAAGCATCTTTTCGTAAGAGACAATGGAATCTTCGCCGAGTATGTCCGGGTCCTGGGAGGTATTGCGATACGCATCTTGCGCCTGTTGCCAGTAACATCCCAGGTAATCGGGGTGATGGAACTCCACGGCTTCCCATTGCGGATAGTTGTCTTTATACACCGGAGTGACGGCACTGCCTTCTCCTATGGTATGCAGGTGGTTGCGGAAGCCTGATCGCTGTCCTCTGTAATTAAACTGGGAAGGTTCGCTTTGCGGGTTATCTACAGGGCGAACGGTTTTAACGCGGTGCGCGTTTTGGACGGTTAATAAGACTGGTTGATTCATTGTTGTGCTTTTTGATTATTTTACGTTATTTTCACTTTGAGCCTTTAATGCTTGTTTTGCTTCCCATGCTTTTTGCGCTCTTTGCATTCTCTTTTTTTTGGGCATTTTTTTACATGTCTGACAATAGGCGATAAAGCCCTGTGAGTCATATTCTTCTCTTGTGATAGGTTCACCACAACATTCGCACACATAAGTTACACTCATATTCTTATCATTTTATAGTTAGTAATTTCTTTTATTTGTTGTTAAAGCCGGAGCTGGGGATTTGAAAAAACAGGATGTGACTACCAACGGGAGCATGGCTTTATTCATTCGATGTAATGCCTCCTGTAAGGATGCTCATCTTGTGTTCACTGAGATGAGCATCGTTTGTGGAGGCAGCTACTAAATAGTTTGGTCCGTCACATTACGCTTGCCAAGCTATAGAAAAGTTTATGGTCTATTTTTTATGCCATTCCGCCATCTTCTTTTTGATGTCGATGTTGTTATCACTTAGCATCTTCTTCAAGACTGCCAGCAAACGCCATCCTTCGCCATTCGCATACATCATTGCCTTAATCTGGATGAAATCAAGAGACTGAGGTTTGTCCAAACGGTTTCCGCCGTCATCAACAGCTACGCATCCATGGAAGCGGATAAGGTTCTGCATGGTAAAGAACGCCCCAGCACCCTTGTAGGCATCCACCCATGACTTGCTCTGTGCGGTACCGGACGGCATCTTGATGCGCATATCATTGAAGCTTTTGGCGGCATTGTAAAGCTGGGCGGCATTCTTCGCTTGTCTGATGCGTGCCATTGCCATATCGAGTGGGTAATACAGTTTGATTGCCAAATCCGACACAAAAATATTGCGGTTGCATATACGTTTGTAAGGAATTCCTTTACATTTCCTGACTTTCAAAGCATCGATGCGCTCTTTTAGTTGTTCCGTATACTCCTTTGCTATACCCACCACTACACCGACATTGAACCAGCGGTTACGATCTGCAAAATTTTCAAGGTCTCTGCCTTCCATTTTCGTTTGAGCATATAGCTCGTTCATCAGCATCTTCCATTGATACTCATAGCCTAAGCGATGTATCATCTCGGTCACGCCTAACGGTTCTTTGGAACCATGTCTTGTATAGGACATCATGTAGAACATTTGTGCCATCACACAACGGCGGAACAGGCGGCGGTTAGGAACGGTACCCTGAGAGATAATTAGGTTGAAAATAGGGTCATTGTCATCCAACATGACAAGCTTGCCGTCCTTGTTGGATGCGATACATTCACCACCATTCGCTCCCCGCATGGCGAATAAAGAACTGACATCCACACCGGCATTGCGTAGCGCCTCGATGCGCTCCTCCGCTTTTTCGGATAGTTTGGCAGGTGCAGTCTTTTTTTCGACGACTGCGGGAAAGATAACTCCCCGGCCCGAGTCTTTACCGATCACTGTTGCCACAGTTGTAAATCCGTTTTTCACAATAGCGAACTCCGTGCCGCACTCGGGACACAACACCTTAGTCTCTTTCGTTTCTCTGGTTGCTTTTGTTCTTTTGGTTGCTTTGGTTTCTTTTTTCTTGTTGTTCATTTTCTAATTATTAAACGGTTAATTGTTATTAGGTTCTATCCAGTTTCTAAGTATCACAAGGTCCTTGTCCTCACTGCTCTGCCAGAACCACTTGCCCATCTTTTCCGGGTTCCATTTGATTCCATTAATTATCTGGCAAAGGATATACAGCTCCAGTTCGATTTGTGCCTTGTCCCGGCGTTCACCGAAAAGCATAGCGTCGTCGTTCAGGCTCTTTTCAGGCAATGCCATGAAGTACCGACATGACTTGCTTTCGCTCCGTTCAGAAGGAACTGAATGCTTGTAGATGCAGTAGAGTTCTTCCACATTGGCAAGAAACTCACCCTCACTGCAACATGGCACGCCCAGTTCGTCCTCATACTTGCCATTTTGTATGATAGGTTTGCCGTTTAGTTTCAGGCTTCGGGAACGGAAATCAATCTTGAAGCTTGCGCCACCTTCGACGGCTTGAATGGCTTTCTGATAGATACATTGAAATTCATTGTTACTGTTATTGTCCATATTTTCTCGGTTATCAATTTTATTAATTATTACACTCAAAGTCACGGCGCATTACTTTATAAATCTGATGAATACAGGATGTACTGTATCCTGGAACCTCGGTTATAACCAGGTGCCAGGATACAAATGAAATACTGTATGCTAAATCTGACTCCTTGTGCAATACTTGGTTGCGCTACCATACCTTTACCTTTTCTTTTTTCAGTCTCATTAGGTTGGCACATTACTTTACTGATTCGATATGACCAGCCATTCTACTGGCGGACCTGAGCTACCATCTTGCTAGAAGATGGTAAAGGTCAGGTCCCCAGTAGTTTCAGGCCGGGCCATTAAAGCCCTAATCTTGACTGGATGCTTTGTGCTAAGTTTACTTTTATTTGTGATTCTCAAAATACCGGCACATCTCTTTAAATATTTGATGTATGCCGTAGCTGGAAGCCGTAACGGCGCCGGCGGAGTGCTCAGTAGAGAGTTCCGTCGGCTCCAAGGAGGCTTATTGTACACGGCATACTAAATATTATCCCTTGAACCACACTCTTTTTTTATTTTTCTTTTTTTGTGCTAAAAAGAGAAAGCTCTCATAACAGTGACACATTGCTTTACACTCTTGATATTGCCCGCGTTCACAGCTCGTAAAGAGTCTGAAGGCGGTGGGTAACACGGCCTTCAAGACTCTGCATGAGCTGGATTCCGTACGCGGGATATTTAATTGTTGTTCCTTGAGCTTCACTGATGTGTTTCAGTACTATGATGTCAAGCAAGCGACACATGGCTTTAGTTACTTGATATTTTCAGGAATGAACCAGAACTTGAGCAGAGATCAACCGGTAGTTAAACCGGATTGATCTCGTATAAATTCTGGTATGCTATGCCTGAAACATTAAATGTTTTGCTCCTTCATCATTCCGCCGTGTGTTCGGTAAGTTTCTATAATGTTCCTATAATGATGCGACCAGCGTGTTATACACGGCACGTCTTGTTAATATTGCGTTCTGCATGCAGACAATGGTCAGGTAACCAGGGATGTCGCTGTCAGTCTTGCTCCGGTTGGCTTTCACGTTACGCCCCAGCCCTCGAACTATACAACCGTCTTGCTTCGTTTTGACATATCCCAAGCCGCCTACCTTGCGCTTTCCAGTCTGCACCGCTCTCAGACAGTCCATCGCGAACTTATTCAGTTCATCAAGGTCTTTCCTCACGTTGCACACCGGAAGTATCTGCGTAGCCCAACTAAATTCCCCATTACCTTTGTAGAGGTAGCGGTTCACAGCGTTGATGGCTTTTGCCGGCGTTATGCCCGGCTTGCGGATTGTGCGTTTCTCTATCTCATGTTGAAACGTTTTGATGCGGCTGGAGGATAACGAGATCATGCTACCTTTGATGCTGAACCCAAGAAACTTGAACCACGTGTCCATAGTCAAATATTCAACCTTCTTCGGGTTTAGCTTCATCGTCTTCTCTTCCAACCGCCTCTGGAGCACGCTCATGGCTTTTCCGTATTCTTTCCCGACGAATAACATGTCGTCCGAGTATCGTGTATAGAAACCATCCATTTGAGACAGTTCTTCGTCAAGGTCATACAGCAATACATCGGCCAACCAGCTTGCCACAGCGCATCCTTGCTTGAGGGACTGGTATTGACGCAGGAGATTGTTATCCTCATCGAAGTAAAAATCACAGTGGTAATATTTCCGCAGCACGTCAATCAGTACGGAATGGCCATGCTGTGCTTCCACCTTGTCGAACGCTTCGTCTATGTATTGAATAGGTACGCTATCGAAATATTTGCTGAGGTCTGACTTCCAGCCCAGGTATCCGTCTTTTTCAGTGGCTACCATTTTATTACTAACTTCGATCACGACCTTACCACACCCAATCTTTGTTTGGTAAGATTTACACGAGACATGAACCATATCCGGCATCAAGTCAAACAGTAAGTCATTGGCGATGCTTAATATCACCCGGTCAATAGGTTCATTCACGTAAACCGTGCGGAACTCACCGTTTTCTTTTGGTATCTGGGCGGTGTGGGGAGGTGAAATCTCATACTTACCCTTCCTCATGGCATCAGCGATTGCCAGGCGGGTGTTTTCATCGGTCAACAATATAAGCTGGTCTTTTCGGATATCCTTACCTACACCTTTCTCTATGGCTTTCGTCCATCGGTCAATATCGAAGAACATCTGTAAAACCTTATCAATCTTGTCTGGCATAATCCGTAGTGTTGGTTTCTTTTGTAATATCACTCTTGTCTAAGACTATTCTCACTCCATTGGCCATCCCCAAATGCCTTAAATACACTTCGTCGGGATAAATATGTCTTTCATCGCCACCGTGTATTTTCATGGTATGGGAGCCGTCTATTTGAATATCGGTCCGGCCATATCCTGACGGAAATTTTTCACCAGCGAATACGAGCCTTTCAATATGGGTATGAGCGTCCGACACACATACTATATGGCATCCGTCTGTTCGGAGAAGGTGTTTATATTCCGGCTTCATCCGTTTCTCTTTGCACTCTTCAAGTTCTGTGGCAATATCAACATCACGACCTAAGTTTCTGCCTTTATAAATCGGAGAGGATAATTCATAATATCTTTGGGTGTTATTAGTTGATACCAATTTTGCTTTAATTTCTTTCATTTTTCACTTATTATTCGTTATTTCATAATATCTCGAAGCTTTGTATGTGACAATGTCCTTCTGGTTAGATTCCTTTTTGCATATTGCTTTGATTATGTTAATATTCCCATCCTTTGCGTATCTTATTAGCGTTTGGTAATGTGGAACGCCGTACCCATTTATTCCGGCCTTTCTTGACACTTCTTCTGTATATCATAGTAGAACGCCTGTTCTTTTTCTCGAAGTAGCTTTCAAGTTGCTCTAAATTTTTCTTATAACTCATTCCTGATTTATTTTTATTTAGTTTGTCTCCAGATGTAGAATAATGTAATAAACCAGATAACATTGCATATCCGGCTGGTAATTAAAAGGACACGCTCCAATCTTCGATGTAGTTTATATACATAAAACCGTTGAAAATCACTCATGGGCTTATTGGCTTCTAGTCTTTTTATAGATTTCCGGTATATTATCGTTTCCACGATGCCGATACAGCTGGTGATAATCCATATTATACTTATCAATATATAGAAGTTGTTCATTTTCGTATTGGTTTACATTGTACATCCTTGTTATTCCAAAATCTGTTCAAAGCTATTTATCTCTGTCACGATGAAATCCTCGCCGCCAAAGGTTGCCAGCGATTTGAGTCCGTTCAGGGAGTGGCAATAGTAAAACATGTCGTCATCCTCGCCGGTATCTCCTGAGAGCTGGATTTTTACATCATAGTTATCGTTCGTATCCTTCCATACGATGTGGCAGTTGGCATAATGAGGCTCCTTGCCGTTATTCTTGACGAACTCATCAAACTTTTTCTGCATTTCCACCTGTATCTCGTCCGTGTCGGATATGATGATTCCTGTCTTGCAGTTCTCGCACCAACCATACAGGAATGATTCGTCGGTGTAATTCCGAAACTCCTTAGTGTTGGGATTTATCATGGCTTCACAGGAAACATCCGTGCCGCCGCATCTTGTGCATATTACATTCATACTCTTTTTTGTATTATTTGTTTATATGTTAATTATCAGCGCTATTGCTATCATCGCTGCCATCAATCCCTCTCAGGTATGATTTAGGCAGAATCCTCACTATACCGATAAGATATTCGATATTTCTATTCCCGTAGTAACCGCTCATATCGAAGCGGTAGACAGGCGTTTTAGGGCGTCCATTTTTACCATCCAGACGAAAACAGGAAGGCAGCTTCTTTTTATCCTTGAATAAAATGCCACAAGCCTCTTGTGCGTCATACTTGTAATTTCTCATCAGATAATCAATGTCAGACAATACCTGCAAAGTCTCTTTGTTTTCTTTCAGGAAGAGCATTACTTTTTGTGTGCTATTCCCGTTCTGCCATTCTTGAAATTTGCAGGGTGTTCCCCTTTGGATAGAGGCGGCACGTTTCAACAGTTCTTCCTTATAGTCTCCCTCAAAATGATACGTACATTTATACCCGTATTCATTTATCCTTTCAGTAACATATATATTATGATTGTTAGCCGTATACCGGGTGCGTCCAACCTTCCCGCTTCCGGAAATTACGGCAGTGTCTAATATGCTTGCCAGTTCTTTCTTTAAAGACATTTTACTTCTCATCGTATATTCCTTTCTGCGCTTATTAGTAAATCCTTACATCATAGTCCCTGAAATAGTATTCCAGTTCTTTTAGTCCTTCCAGGCTGTGTAGGACATCCTTTCCGGTCACTGAGATATCTACAGATGCACTGTGCTCTTTTTGTACATCAACCTCTGAGGTGTCGAAAATTCTTTTCACGTATTCGGCAATATCAGAGGTGCTCAGGTTATTCTTCACGATATTAAGTACCATTTGTTAATTTTTTAAGTTCTAATTTATACGTTGTCACTCAGCATTCCTTCGCGGACAGACCCATATTTCATGCCATACTGAGGCAGGCGTAACGCGGCCCGGCGGGTGAATAAGGTTTCACCGGTCCCATAACCTCTTTCAGATTTCCTTTCGGCGGCACATTCTCAAAGGGTTTGCATCGAAAACTAAGCCCTGCGCAATATTTTTCGTCACGTAAAGCAGCAATTTACTGTTGTTTTACCGCCTGCCATTTGTAGCGGATAATTCAGAAAGGAAGCCTACTTCAATTCCAGTCTGCAACCCCTTTTCAATAGATTCTTCCAGCTTTTCCTCACTTTCAATCAGAGCTTCGGACCCGTCATTGTATAAGGTGTAGAGGGACATGGTATCAGCCTTGTATAGCTTGCGTGCCTGTTCACGGTCTACCACCAGCCAGACAAAGCCGTCCGCGCATATTTTGGTTTTCTGTTCCATCTTTTTTGTTTTTAGTTGCTCTTAGTCTGCCAATTCTTGAAGGCTGGTGAAGTCTATCTCCATTTTTAGTTCTCCAGTCTCAAGCTCTTTGCCGATTGACTGGAGTACTTTCCCCAACATCACCGGGAATCTACGGGCATATTCTTTCCGCAGTTCTTCGGCACCCATCGAGCGGAGTGATTCCGGCAGATCTTTTCTTGGTATCTCACCATTCAGGAACCTAAGAACATCATCCAGTTCCTCGTACTCTTCATCCTCCGCATAGTCTTGAATCCAAAGCCAGGAATCTTCTTTGCCTGCAAATTCGGCAAGTGGTTCATATACATCTACTTTCATATTGTTAATCTGAATTTAAGGGTGATTCTGTTCTTAATAGCTTGACCATCTTATCTGCACACTGGAATACCCGTTTACATAGATATCCGTCATCTTGTTTATCTAACAGGATGTAATCTTTAGAACAGAAACCTTGCAGTGCCGCTTTGGCAAGTTCAAATCTCCGTTGCTCCCAGAACGCTTCAACTTTGTGGCAGTTTTCCGGCGAGCATGAGCCGCTGCCATCGTTCAGGTGGCAGCCACTACAATCAATAACTGGTACTGGTATCATATTTTCGCTTTTTTATTTTGCTCATTTGATTGCTACCTTACTTTTTGGCTTGCTTGTAATCTTACGTAAGCTGCCATATAAGGGATGGACGCTCCGTTTCTTACGACCGAATGCCATTTCCTTCATGACTACTTTGTATATATTGTCGAAGTCACCCTTCTTCAAGCGTGGGAAGAAGTCCGCATAGATAGCCTCGAATACACTAAGCTTGCCGTCCGGGTTCATGGAGAAGAAACTTCTCATTCTATCTTTTGCCTCTGCGCGTTGGTTCCGGGTGCAAGCTTCGGCAGCTTCCTTGATTGCCGTTGAAGGTTTGTTTTTCTTCTTCTGTGTGTTTGGCTCGGTATACCGCATTTGTGATTGCTTTTGCGAACAAGCGGGAAAAGTATCGGAGAAAAAATCGGATATGTAATCCCGACGCTGGGGACGTACTTCCTTATGGGTATATACTTCACGGCAATTCTCAACGATATGTTCCACAAGCGCGAGGCACTTCTTCAGATCGGCTATGTTTGTCATTTCGTGGGGAGTGTGCGGGTAATAATAACCGCATGAGATGTTAGCGCATGATATTTCCAGTCCTCTTTGGCGTAAGGTCTGGACATCAGTTTGCATCCCGCGTTCTTCCATATATCCATGCTCCCCGAGGGAAGCATCTTTTATAAACTGGGATGAACAAAGAGGATTGCCGTAGATGTTACTGATAAAGTCGCTGTTTCCTTTGCGGTCGCATTGGAGTACGAACCGGCAGTCATCGAAGAACTTCATGTCCGCCTGACGACTGCCGATGCACCCTTGTTCCTCACCAACAAAGAATACACATTTTAGGTTATCGAATTTCTCTAAGCATTTCAGACATACCCAAATGCCGTTCTTATCATCAGCCCCGATACCGTTGAACTCCCGTTTCTCACTGTTGAAGCCAATAATGAACTCATCCTTGACAATCAGGACTTCGTAACCCTTTTCCCTTGCCTCATGTACTTCGTCCAGATGGGCGGCAATGCACGGGTAGGTATCAGCGTTGCCTTTGGTGGCATAGATATTACCTGTTTCGTCTACGGTAAAGGTTACGCCGAGGTCCGTCAATCTTTGGGAAACGAACACGATCATATCTTTTTCCTGATGCGTGCGGGCTGAGATGCCATATAGTTCTTTCAATAATTCCATGATGTATGTATTTTTATTTATTGTTGGTGAGGATTCTTAATTTAACTGAATTGTAGGGAACTAGCCTGCTATGAACAGTTTGGCGATTTGTAGGTTAAGTTCCAGATGTGCGGACGGTCTGCCTTTCTCGAAGAAGCTGGCAGGATATTTCACGTCGTTGTAGCTCTTAACTTTATCCATCAGCATATCACCGAATATGGTTTTTGTGATAAGTCTTTTTCTGCATGTATCACACAAGTATTCACTATCGGTATGCACATCACCGCAGTTTGGGCAGATATACCTGCATTGGCTGGCGACGCCGGAAGTTTGTTGGCAAGAAGCCACACATCTTTCTGTAGACTGGTTGGATAATTGTACTTTGCCGTCTTCAGTAATATTCACATAACAGAAAGTATCCAGGTAGGGCGTTCCTTTCTTATGCCATTTGGATGCAGGTACGCAAATATTCAGGTTCTGGTCTATTCTATCGCCTACCTCCATATCCACGCCCTCTATGGGGTTTAACACGGTAAACTGTATTCTATGGGAGTAATCGTTATGTGTCTTTCTCAGGTTGATGCCGTTTTTCCGGGCATATTGGTATATCAGCTTCATCACAAAAGAGTGAGAATAGTACACCCGGTCTAATACGGACACTTCTTTTTCTTCACCATCAAACTTTCCGACTGCCTTCTTCCAAACGATGGCTCGTCCCAGAACATTGTTTTCCCCGTCTCTGGCGACAAGGACGCTTGCACCGGCAAAGTTGGAGTAGAAATCCCCCAGTCTGTATACCAAATGAGAATATCTCATGCAGGAATTATGCAACACGCTGTTGTCACCATATTGGGCGAATGGAACATAGTTGTCAGCAATATAGGCATCAATGAAATCGTTCATCTTGTCGTACACCTTAATCTCCACCTTGCTGCTGACACAGATAGCGTTTGAGAAGTATTCAATGTCTTCACTGGAATAATCAGGCAAGTCCTTGAAATAGCTGATGAAAGTGGACGGCTCCAACTTGGTTCTGTTTTCCTCAAACCACGGCGCACGGGGATTCAGTCTGTCCGGGAAGTTCTCATTGTTCAGGTCTTTGGTACACGCCGACAATATAATCTTCATTTTGGTATATTCACCGGCATTGCTTTTTACTCGTTTGGAATTGAAGTAGTTGGCTGTACCACGGATAACTTCCGTCACATCCTTGTTTTGTCTGAGTATTTCCAGGATGTCTGTTGCAATTACACTACCGTTGATTGATGCGAAATTAAGACGTGCTTTCAGCTCGTCATTTACGATTGTCTTCATACTTGTTTGATTTTAATTATTAATTGGTGATTATTATTGTTGATTTCTTGTTATTTATGATTCAGTAATTCCTTGAGCAGTTTCGCCTCCGGGGAACGAAAAACTTTGAGAGCCGCCTTGAGTTTGTCCGGCTTATCCCGGTAATAGTCGGTAAAATAGGCAATCTGACGTTTCTTTACCAGAGCGTATTTCTTTTGGATAATCGCTTCGATGGGGACATACAGGCAATCACCTTCTTGATTCACCTCCAGATAAATTTCATACCCTTTCCGGTGGTAGCTTATCGGAAAGATTTTAAACTTCGACTCACGCACCACATATTTCTTTGTCGTCGTGATTGGTAAGTCATACCTTGCCGTGCGGAACGTCATGTTGCCATACTCCGCGATAATTTGGGCAAGCGTCATGTCCATCACCTGCAACTCAACCGCCCTTTCCGTTGTAAAATCAGGGTGAAGGAATATTTCTGGGTATCGCTTTTCAAGAAAGTAGCGGATAATTTTACTTTCCACTTCGCTGGTATGCTGAGATGACACCACATAGGCAGAGTAGTTGGTGTAGTAGGCATTGTAATATTTGTCAAATTCTTCACGCACTGCTGCATTTTCCATAACAAGCATACCACAATGATAGCCTTTCGGATCAAAATATTCGATTTCAAATAGTTGCTCGTTCTTCAAATTTAGATCGTAACATGCAGTAAGATATTCATCAGGCGTAACATTCAGCATCTCGCCAAGTTCTTTAATGGCTGGGAGAAGGTGAACATAGGTTTCGTTTACCAGTCCGAGCGAGCCGATGTCAAGTCTGACATGACTCACGAAGTTACAGTGAGCTTTAGTATCGTACAGTTTCATGCGTTTATTATCAGTTTAATTGGTTATTATTGGTTTTAGCTTATTTTCTCATCGTTTGTCAGGGATAGGTGTACGTCGCCACAATTTCGGTGACACTGCGCGTTATGTTTAATATTCATTAACAAATGAAGTTGTTGTGCCTACTTAGTAGGGATCAGAAAGGGATATCGTGGTAACCCACCCAATTGCCGTCCTTGTCGTAGTTGAGCGGGAACAGGCTCTTCTGACATTCAAGGCACATACCCGATATGATTGTCTCACGTTCAGGCATAGTCAGATACGGGAAGCAGTTCTGCGCCGGACTACGCCCTTTTATTCGTTTGTTGTAGTCTTCTTCACGCACATAGATTACAGTGACTTCGCCACACTGGTGGCAAAGCCGTTCTACAGGATAATTTCTTTCCATGTTATATCGTTTTTGGTAATAGTTGTTACTCGCTTTTATCACCACCATCACTCCCGCCAAACAGGAGGATAACACCGGGGCATAGCTCACACAGTTAAGTGTGATTGAAGCGGTCCTACCGCACTATGCTCTATCCGTGTTATGAAGTGGAAGTGGCATCCTCACGACGCCAAGAAGTATATTGAAGTAAATTAGAAGTTAAAGGAATGAATTGTAATCATATTTCACAAAACAAGACACAAGAATAACGTCATCGTGTCCTCATGTGGTATATTTCGCTCTTCACCGTGCAGCCGTGTTTGTCCAGGGTGAAGCGGTTTACTTGCAGGAATTTTATCGGTACAAGCTTCACCACGGTACGCCCGTCCATTTCACCGCACGTGGCTGTTACGTCACCGATGCGGTTAAGGGCGTCACACTTCTGGCGTACCGATTCTATGTCTTCCCGGCACAATATTCCGACGTAATCCGCCTGAACATCGACGTGGAACACGTCATAGAACAGGACATTATTCACCCTATACTTCACCGTGTTCACGCCCAGATATTTCTGGCGCGAGTGTATGTTGAATGTGTTAGGTTTTTCTTTACACGAACGTTTGACACGTCCAAGCTGGGAGATGTAGTCTCCCACGCAATATGTTTTGTAATCCATGATAGCTTATTATTGTTGTTTGCACACACCGGAGGAATCGAACCTCCGGGCTATGCCGCACCACCGGATAAGAGGTATCCGGTATGTTCACCATGTGTGGGTATGGGGGAAGTTGGAGGATTTATGCTGCTTCCTCCAGTTGGGTAGTTGATTTTTCTGCAACATTCGGAACCTCTGAGACGGATACTTGAACACTTTTAACTTTCTTGTTCTTTCCGTTCTCTTTTCCGGTTTGTTTCCCGGCTTGTTTTCCGGTTGCTTCTTCTTTCGCCAGTTCAGCAAGACGTTTTGATACATGGATGTCAATGCTCCGCATCATCCAGGCACTATCAGCTATTTTATAACAGTGCGCTTTCAGTGCTTTGAGTGTTACAAAATCTTCGCGAGTCTTTGACTTAGGGGTAAGTCCCACTTTCCCTTCGACCAAATCCAAATTGTCATCGGCTGTGTCAAATACTTTTTTTCCTGCAAGGTACATTTGTACGTCGAAGCGGTCTAAGTTTCTAAACAAGTTACCGCATTTGAGGTCTTTGTTTGCGTACTCATCAATCGTGAACTTCATAAGCCATGTATTGAAAAATGTTGCTCTCCATGCGTTTTTGCACTCGTCCACTGTCGGAATAGCTTTTGCCGCATAAAGTTGGACACGTTTCAGCACAATATATCTGTCTCTTTTTCTGTCACGTAAAACCACGTTTGATAACGGGTAGGCTTCGACAAAAGACATGAATTGTACGGTGGTTAATACACTTACGTTCTGAGAATCCACATTGTTAGCGTTCGTTGAAACTGTTGAAGTTGAAGCGATTGCTGTTGATGTTGTTGCTTTCATAATAGTACAGTTTTTTACTTTGGCGACATTACCAAAGCATATTTGTTCATAAGGAAAGAGTCGAACTTTCCTCATGAATCGTCGTACTATGTACGTTGTATCAGGATAGCGTAAATTATGATACTCTGCAATTGAAAACTGAAATATATTTTACGTCCGTTTACAGAGTAACGGAAAAACGAACGTATAAAAATACATTCAGCCAAACGAAACGGATTATTCAATAAGCGAACGTTTCGTTTTATGTGAGTGATATTCAAATCAGCTTACTACGGTTTCAGCCTCACAATGCAAAGTACTTATCTTTGCGCTTGACTCTCTACAAAGTTCTTTATTCGTCCCGTCTCGTTTCCGTTTTGGATAAAGAACCTTTTCAAGTCGATAGTAAAAAAGTAAAAGAACGAATTGTTTGTCTTTTCAGACTGTTTGTTTTGTCCTCTCTCGTTTCCGTTTGAGAACACAACAACAAAACGAAATAAAATTGATACGAACAAACAAAAAGAGAAATATTTTTTAGAACTATCGAAGGTAAACCCCTTAAAATGAAGGTTGTACGCTTACGCGCGAGGGTAAAAGGATAAACAGTTGAATATCAATCAATTAAAACAAAAGAAAAATTCATTGATTTTTTTGTTTTTTGCCTACCTGG
>OGNB01000632.1_pt1 | contig 25112 bp, 19 predicted proteins | sample 1573301 | NCBI WGS metagenome assembly OGNB01 (sample SAMEA2581914, study PRJEB24529) | metagenome | biome: Human gut stool | place: China | collected 2011
TGGGGGAAAGCCAGTAATTATACGTTGTGCCTGAACAGTTCACAGCTTGGATATGCCAGGTGTGAGAAGATAATTATGGAATACAGTAAATAACCAGAAGTGATAATTATATGATGTGATATATCTGTAAAAACAGGAGGACAATAGGTAATGCTAGAAAAATACAGAAAATCAGCAACATAGTCTCTTCATTTTAGTGTGACTGGAGATGGTATCAGAGATTTTATTTCCAGTATTATTGCAGTTATATCAGTATTGGTAATATTAGTAGGAACTTATATGACGTCAAGAGAAATCAAAAATTGTAAATGATAAATTGTAAAGTATTGTGCAATGTCCGCTCCTTTTGTGTTGACTTTGTAATTTTTGCAGGTGTACTGGAACTAATCTAGAAACAGTTCATATTGTTTCAACATTAACAGCAGTAAGTCTTTGGAAAATATTGTTGGGATACCATCAGCATTGTGGTGGAAATAATGCGTACAGCTATCGCAATCTACTTTGCATACAGAATTAAATTATAAAATTTGCAAATGTTTATTGACTCTACAACCGATATAGAGTTTATGATATGCTCATATCAGATAAGAAAGAGGAAAATGCTGTGGAAAAAAATCTTACAACTGGAAGTGTATTCAAAAATGTAATTTTGTTTTCCCTTCCATATCTGCTTTCCTATTTTTTGCAGACACTTTATGGAATGGCAGATTTGTTTATTATTGGGCAATATGATGGTGTAGCAAGCACAACTGCGGTATCTGTCGGTTCGCAGATCATGCATATGATTACTGTTATGATTGTAGGTCTTGCGATGGGAACAACAGTAAGTATTGCACAGGCAATTGGAGCTGATAATAAAAAACAGGCATCTAAGGCAGTTGGTAATACCATAGTTTTATTCATGGGAGTTGCTATCGTTGGAATGGCATTGTTGCTTATGCTGGTACACCCCATTGTATCAGTAATGTCTACCCCTGCGGAGGCTGTAAATGGTACGGCCATATATCTGACAATCTGTTTTATTGGTATTCCATTTATCACGGCGTATAACATCATCAGCGCCATTTTCAGAGGTATGGGAGACAGTAAAAGTCCGATGTATTTTATAGCCGTGGCATGTATTGCAAATATTGTATTTGATTATGTTTTTATGGGAGCACTTAAACTTGGTCCTGCGGGTGCTGCACTTGGAACGACTATTTCACAGGCAATCAGTGTGTTGGTATCAGTGATTGTTATTATAAAAAGAAAAAGTGTTGTGCTAAGTAAGAAAGATTTCAAACCTTATCGTGAGGTAATGGGGAAAATATTATATATCGGTATTCCAATTGCTGTGCAGGATGGCCTGATTCAGGTTGCTTTTATTGTGATAACGATTATTGCAAACCAGAGAGGATTAAACGATGCAGCGGCCGTCGGCATTGTAGAGAAAATTATAAGCTTTCTGTTTCTGGTTCCGTCTTCTATGTTATCAACTGTTTCAGCTCTTGGGGCACAGAATATCGGAGCAAATAAACCAGAAAGAGCAATTGCAACACTGAGGTATGCTGTGTTGATTGCAGTTGTATTCGGAATATTGGCAACTATTACAATTCAATTTACAGCCGGATTGATAGTCGCTTTATTTACCGATGGAAATACATCAGCTGGAGCAGATGTGATAAGGCTTGGCAGTCAGTATTTGCGAGGCTATATTTTTGACTGCATTTTTGCAGGTATTCATTTTAGCTTCAGCGGTTATTTCTGTGCTTGTGGAAAATCCGGATTGTCATTCTTACATAACATTCTGGCAATTGTACTGGTTCGTATTCCGGGAGTTTATCTGACATCAAGGCTATTTAAGACAACATTGTTACCGATGGGACTTGCAACAGCAGCCGGTTCGTTGTTATCAGTTTTTATCTGTGTGATTGCGTTTTATGTCATATACCATAAAAAACCGATAAGGAAGGATCATCATTTCTTCGGATATCATTAAGTTCGTTATTAAGACGTTCTGCCTACTGACGCAGAACGTCTTCTTTTGTTTGATAATTTTTATAAAGGGAGAATTCTATATCGTTCGTGTCGAAAAAATGTCATTTCACGCAGATGGCATTTTTTTAAATGCCTTTTATTGTATAATATGATGTAAGTAAGATACAACGTATTTTTATAATAGTTTTACGAATCAATTATTATAGTGTTTTATTGTATATAAAAATATTGTAAAAATGTTGTCAAAAATACGAGAAGTGCGATAAAAGGAGGAAGAGTTTATGAGGTATTCAAACTTAAAAAAGCTTGCTGCGGTAGTATTATCTATCGGAATGGTATTTTCAAGCAGTGCTGTGACTGGTTTTTCAGCAGATAACAGCAAAATGATACCTACGATTGTTGAGAGCTCATATAGCCAGGCGGCAGCAAATATTGATGATGAATATGCCTATGATGGAACATATGTTGATAAATGGGGGGATACGCGTAAGGGTAGTCAGCTTGGAGTGACATATACAAAGGATGCAACAGAATTTAATATATGGGCCCCTGCGGCAACAGGTGTAAAAGTTAATATTTATGAAGCAGGTGCGGGTAATGCTAGTAATGCCTGTAAGATAGGATCTTATACATTAGAGAAGGTGTCTAGCAGTAAAGAATGGAATGGTATATGGACTATAACGCTTTTAGGTGATTGGGGTGACTTATATTATGATTATACGATTACCACAACAGCTGCTTATAATAAGGACAGCAATCAAACACAAACATATAATATTCAGGATCCATATTCGGTTGCTGTCAGTGAAGATGGAAAGTATTCATATATTACAGACACTTCTACAATATCACCTGAAGGTTGGGATAACGACAGGCACGTATATGTTGATTCAACAAAAGCCAATACTGTTTACAGGATAAGTGTCAAGGATTTTTCATCAGATGCTGAATCGGGTATGACGGCTGGTGGAAAGTATAGTGCATTTACGCAAAAGGGTGCAAAAGTAAATAGTGCGGGAGAGCTTGTATCAGGTATCGATTATTTGAAAGAGCTCGGTGTTACGACAGTACAGCTTGCACCGTTTGCGGATTATGAGGCTGATAGTGAATATGAGATTTTAAATTATAATGCACCTGAGACCAGTTATGCTTCCAATCCGTCGGACTGCAAGACTGTAATAAAAGAATGTAAAGAGATGATTCAGGCACTCCATAGTGCAGGATTTTCTGTTGTGATGGAGATGCCTTATACGCATGCTTCAGAGGAAAATTCTCTTGAAAAGTCAGTTCCGGGCTTTTTTTACAGAATAAATAATTCCGGAGGCAGGTATACAACAAATACTGGATATGGCAATGAGTTTGCCACAGAGCGCAAGATGTACCGTATTTATATGGTTAATTCCATGAAATATTGGGCAGAGGAATATCATGTGGATGGATTTTCGCTGGATTTGATTGACTGTGTAAATATGAAATACAGAGGTACATCTCAAGTAAATAAATGGCTGGATGATATAAAGAAATCATTGGCAGAGGAAGATGAAAATCTGGTTATCTGGGGAGATAATTATACCAAAGAAGAAAGGCAGAATAAGACTTCAGTTTATGATGAAATTATTGGTACAACAGGTGGTACTTATGGCGATAGAAATGAAAAAGCCGTAAAAATCTATAAGCAGAAAGCAGCAATGAAATATGCCACGCCGGGAACATTGTTTATGGATGGCGGAGAGGAAATGTGTAACAGCGTTAAAGAAACAGGCAGCAGTTGCCTTGAATGGAAGGATTCGGCAAATTACGCAGATGTAGTCTCATATTACAGAGGACTTATGCAGATACGAAAAGCATTTTCACCGCTTGCGAATAGTCAGGAAATAACAGATTCGGAAGCTTATGTGCTTACAGGTACCAAAGCTGATGAATGGGACACTATGGCAGTATTAAATAATGATTCAGATGTGGCAAAAGAAATCACAATTCCGGTTCAGACAAGAGCTGCCACAGACTGGGTTGTTATTGCTAACGGCGAAAGTGCAGGAGTTACATCGCTTGGTGAAGTGTCTGGCTCAGTTGTAAATGTTCCTGCGTATACTACAATGCTTCTTGTAGACAGGAATAGCTTTGAGAATGTGGCTGTAACCTCAGACAAAGGAAAAGTAATTGTTAATTATGTGATAAAAGATAGTGGGCAGAAACTACGTGAATCGATTACACTTCAGGGTACACATGGAACGAATTATGCGGTGCCTGATAATATTAAGATTCCATCAGGATATGCTTTTTTAAGTCAAACAGGCAATAAAAGGGGTGTGTATACATCAGATACACAGACAGTTACATATTATTATGAAGCGATAGATCCAGATACAGTAGTAGACGGAATTAAAAATAATGGAGTGTACTGTAAGAACGCAAAGTTTAAAGTGACTTCTCCTGATTATACACAGGTAATGGCAGGAAATAAAATACTTATACCTGATGCTGACGGTGCTTATACTGTATCTGCGGCAGATAGCACACAGACAATAGCATTGACAGATAGTGAAGGATATAGCATTTATCTGTCTATTACAGTAAATGCAGACCACACAATAAATAACAGCGACTGCACAAAGGAATCGACCTGCTCTGTCTGCCAGCAAACATTTCCGGCACAGACAAGTCATAGGTTTAGTGCCAACTGGACAAAAGACGATACTAGTCATTGGAAGGTGTGCGAGAATGACGGCTGTACGGTAACAACAAAAAAAACAAAACATAGCGGTACAGATGATGGCGATTGTACAACGCCTGTAATATGTGAATGTGGTGAGGTTGTTACAGCAGCAAAGGCAGAACATATATATGATGAGTGGAAGTCAAACGGTAATGGTACGCATACCCGCAAATGTATAACTGCAGGATGTACAAAAGTAGAAACAGCAAACTGTGCGGGAGGAGAGGCAACATGTAAAAAGAGAGCCGTCTGCACAGAATGTAATGCAGAATACGGCACATTAAACCCTGCAAATCATAACGGCAATGAAGTGTGGGAACAGACAGCAGAAACACATCAGAAAAAATATGACTGCTGCGATAAGGAAGTATCAGTAAGTGAAGCACATGATTGGGAAAATGGTGTGTGCAAAGTTTGTAATTATCAGTGTGGACATACAGGAGGAAATGCAACCTGTTTGAAAAAAGCGTTGTGTACAATATGTGGTGAAGAATATGGCACTTACAATATGAGTATACATGAAGACTTTCATTTAGTAGCGGCAAAGGAAGCTACTATGACAGATGAAGGAAATATTGAATACTGGTATTGTAATGCCTGTGACAGATATTACATCAGGCAGGATGGGCTTGTTGAAATTGAAAAATCACAGACTGTTATTGCAAAGCTTAAAGATACAACACCACCGGCAGATGTAACACCACCGGCAGATGTAACGCCACCGGCAGATGTAACACCACCGGCAGATGTAACGCCACCGGCAGATGTAACGCCACCGGCAGATGTAACACCACCGGCAGATGTAACACCACCAGCCGATATAACACCTGCGACCGATACGTATAAAGAAGCTAAGGCAGAAGCAGTAAAAGAACAGACTCCTGGTACGGGAGATGACAAACGTACATTAGCATGGCTTCTTATGTTTGTAATAGGAGGAGCAGGAGTAATAGTATTTGGTAAGAAAAATAAGTTTACAGATAAAATTTAAAATGGAGTAAAATAATAAATTGCTGGAATTCTGGTTCATTTATAGAATCTGAGTTCCAGCTTTTTGTATAAGACAAAAATTTTGTGTTATAATGTTTTACAGGATTTTTGATGGAATATTTATTTACGAGGAGGAAGCAAAGGGTGGATGAATTGAAGTGCAATAATTGTAAATATAAAACTAATGTATCCAATACAGAGGAAACAGGAACTGCAATATGTTCATATCCGCAAGGCGAATGGTTTGTTGTAAATGTTGAAGATAGCTGCCATTATATTCCTGAAAAAAAGGAGCTTACCTGTGGAGATTGTTCAAGACTGAATGAAGATACCGGCTGCTTTGCCTGCCAGGAAACGGATAGTGCAATGTATAATGGACATTTGTGTATTGGATTTATAGATAAAAGGGAAGAGGAATTCAACAGCATACTTATGTTTTGGAAGGTACAAGGTTTATATGACCGGGAAAAAATAAATAAATTACTAGATGATTTCGAACAGTCATATGACAGGCTTTTTAATCAGGAGTAATTAATTCTTTGCATGTAACTTCTTATACTGCGAAGGATTTACTCCGGCTATTTCTTTAAAAACGCGGTTGAAGTGTGTGAGGTTGGAAAATCCGGTCAGCGTTGCAACCTCGGTGACATTTTTATCAGTTTCCTTGAATAAACGTTCTGCGTTCATTATGCGCGTGTGTTTTATATAGTCAACAACAGTACGGTTAGTATTTTTCTTAAATTCACGACAAAGATAGTAAGTACTTATATGAAACATATCTGCAAGAACATCAAGTGATATGTCATGTTCATAGTTGTTGTTGATATAGTTAATAATCTGCGTTGTTCTATTATGTCTTTCAATACCAATGGTGCTCTCTTTCATTTCAAGAACTATAATAATTATAAGATTCACAAGTGCTTCCATCTGTTCCTGCTTGTATGCTGAGGCTGAGTTTTGGGCTTCAAGAAAATAGTACATAAGCCTTCTTAACATTTTTAATGATTCCGTATCAGACTTGTATACACAGTATGAGTCTGCAAGCTTCTGCCTCAGGGCATCTGATGAAATTATGTCCGGCCTGAAATAAAGTACAATCCTTGAAAATGTGCATCCTTGTTCACTGTAGGAACGATGCATAGTCTGAGGTGGGAATATAATACAATCACCAGCCTCGGTTTTATACAATTTATCGTCTATATAGTGATATCTTTCACCATTATCTAAAAAATACAATTCATAATAATCGTGATAGTGCGAACGTATCATATTATCGTTGACGCTGGCCGTATGTGCTGCAGCTATGGATTCACCAAGTGACATAAGGTTCTGTGCTACATCTATCATAATAATCTTCTCCAATTCTATGCTTATTAAGAGCTGTTCTAAAGCTGCTCTTAACATATTCCCAGATATATTAACCGTGTAATAATTGTTTATATAAAGCAATATTTATACATTTCACAACTGCATAATTATATTTAATATATTATAAGTAGTATACAACTAAAAGCTTGAAAGTGCAAGAAATGTAAAAAAACCAATTTATCCTGTCAATATCTGTATAGTTTTAATTATTGAATAGTTGTATAAATTAATTATAAACAAAACATAAACAAGAGATTATCAGATTACTGAAAGGAGATAAAAAATAGTATGAGAATATGTTATAAGGCAGGAAATGTAACCTATAACACTAACTATTATTCGGTTATTACAGATTCGGTAGAAATAAGAATATGGTTTCTCACAGATGAAATAATCAGAATAAGAGCCGGCTTTGATGGAGACTGGGATGAAGCTTCATATAGCCTTGCTATGACAGCATGGGACTCAAGAACAGATGAGTTTTTAAAGGGCTATAGAAAAAGAGTTGAAGTGGCATACTCAGAGCTTGTGGATGGAGCTGACAAGGCAGTTATTTGCGGAAGTAAGCTTCGTATAGAAATTGAAAAGAATCCATTCCGTATATGTGTATATGATAAAGATGGAACATTATTACATGCAGATATTACAGATCTTGCATATAGAGAGGATTCAAATAAAAGGCGGATACATACAAGCCAGATAGAAGCGGATGACTACTTTTATGGCTTTGGTGAGAAAGGGGGAGATATTAATAAGGCTGAAAAGTATATGAATATGGCTCCTGGTGATGCAATGGGCTATAATCCTAAGGAAACAGATTCGTTGTATAAGCACATCCCATTTTATATAAAGCTTTCAGGCTCAACCCATAAGGCAGTTGGATATTTCTATCATACAACAGCAGAATGTGACTTTAATATGGGACGTGAAAAGAGAAATTACTGGCATCGTTACTCAAGCTTCAGATCAGATGCCGGAGATATAGATCTCTTTCTTATAGCAGGACCTTCAATAGGAGAAGTAATAAGCAGATATACAGATCTTACAGGCAAGTCAATACTTCTTCCAAAGGCAGCACTTGGATATCTTGGTTCTTCAATGTATTATCCAGAGCTTCCTAAGGATTGTGATGATGCGATACTTGAATTTATAGATACTACCAGAGAAGAAGGAATTCCTGTAGATGGTTTCCAGCTTTCATCAGGATATTGTGCAGTAGAGACAGAGCAGGGAATTAAAAGATGCAGCTTTACCTGGAATCATAAAAGATTCAAGAATCCAGAAGAATGGTTTGCAAAAATGAAGGAAAAGGGCATAGTTGTTTCACCTAATGTCAAACCTGGAATGCTCCTGGTTCATCCGTATCTGGAGGATATGAAGAAAAAGGATATGTTTGTATATGACAGCATAAAGGATGAACCCGGTAAAGGTACATGGTGGGGTGGAACTGGAATATTTGTAGATTTCACCAAAGAGCAGACAAGAGAATACTGGAAAGAATACCTGAAAGAGGGACTTATAAAGTATGGCTGTGAATCAGTATGGAATGATAACTGTGAATATGATTCTATGGTTGATAAGGATGCAAGAGTGTATTTTGAAGGTAAAGGAAGTACTATTGGTGAGCTAAAGCCGGTAATGAGTAATATCATGTGCCAGCTCTCTAATGAGGCAGTAACGGAATATAATGAGAATATAAGACCATTTTCAGTATGCCGTTCGGGACACGCAGGTATACAAAGATATGCACAGGTGTGGGCAGGAGATAATCTTACATGCTGGGATGCATTAAAGTATAACATAGCAACTATACTTGGCATGGGACTTTCTGGCGTTGCAAATCACGGCTGTGATGTAGGTGGATTCTATGGAGAGTCACCAGAGCCTGAGCTTTTTGTAAGATGGGTGCAGAATGGTGTGTTCATGCCAAGATTTTCAATACATTCAGTAAATACTGATAATACAGTTACGGAGCCATGGATGTATAGTGGAATGAAGGATTATATTAGAACTGCAATTAAACTTAGATATTCTATGTCTCCTTATCTTTATTCGCTTGAATACAGGGCACATAAGACAGGGCTTCCTATTATGCAGCCAATGTTTATGGTATTCCAGAACGATAGTAATACATATAATGAAGGCGTGGATTTTATGTGGGGCGATTCATTACTTGTAGCAAATGTTGTAGAAAAGGGTGCAGAGATAAGAGAGGTATATTTACCTGATACAGGAGATAAAAATATACGTTTTTATGATTATTATACCAGAAACGAATATGAAGGCGGCCAGACTATAAAAGTACCTGTGGATATAAGTTCAATTCCAATGTTTATAAAGAGTGGAGCTATTATTCCGATGGCTGGTAATGAGCTTAACAATCTTATGAATGATAATGTTGATTCACTTCATATAATAATGGCACCTGATATAGATTCTTCATTCACTATATATGATGATGATGGAAAAACTAATGATTATAAGAATGGCAGCTACTTAAAAACTGATATTAGTGTTAAAGCTGGTGCAAAGACATATATCGATTTTGAATATGAAGGCAGTTATAAGAATACAGCAGAAACAATGGAACTTGATGTGATACATAGGGAGAAAGCACCATTCTATGTACAGCTTGATGGAAAGGAAGTGCCACATTTCCTTCATAGAAGAAAATACGAGGAAAGTGACATTGGATGGTATTACAGCCAGACTAAGAAATCAGTACAGGTAAAGTATCCTAATCCAAAGAAAAACCATCAGGTGCTTATATCATTTGAAGTCTTTGATATGATTGGAATGTAATAGCATCAGGCAAAAGCAGGCTGTTACGAGCAAGAGAAATAGTGCAATGCACAACTTCAGGTTGTTGTGCACATGACCTGGAGCTGACATATAAAAAATGAGTGCACAGAAATGAGGTATAATATGTTGAAAAAAATGAAAAAATATATTGCTGTTTTGCTTACAGTTACACTTATATGTTCATTTGGGCTGACAGGCTGTGGAACAAATAGCGCATCAAACAGTAAGGAAGCTACCGCAGAAAATCCTATGGTATTAACGCTGGCACATGGTTTGTCAGAAAGCCATACAGTACATATAGCTATGCTGCAGTTCGCAGAAGAGGTTAAGCAGAAGACTAACGGAAGAATAATAATCAAGATATTCCCTAATGGACAGCTTGGTTCAGAGACAGAGAATCTTGAGCAGCTTCAGGCAGGTGTTATTGCTATGACAAAAGTATCAGCACCAGGTCTTGCAACATATAATGATGCTTATAATACATTTGGTCTTCCTTATATATTTAGTAATATTGATGAGTTTTATAAAATAATGGATTCTGATAAAATGCAGGATTTCTTCCTGTCATCAGAAGATGATGGATTCGTAACCTTAACATACTTTACATCAGGCTCCCGTTCATTCTACACAAAAGATAAGCCTATACGTAAGCCAGAGGATCTTAAAGGAATAAAGATACGTGTCCAGGATATGAAGTCACAGACGGATATGCTTACAGCACTTGGTGGAACACCGGTAGCAATGTCCTATGGCGACATATATACATCCCTTTCAACAGGTATTATAGATGGAACAGAGAACAATGAAACAGCGCTTACAACAGGTAAGCATGGTGAGATATGTAAGGTGTATTCGGTTGATGAGCATGCCATGATACCTGATGTTATGGTTATGAGCTCAAAGGTATGGAATAATATAGAGCCGGATGATCAGAAGATTATACTGCAGTGTGCAAAGGATGCTACACAGTCTCATAAGGTTATGTGGGACAAGGCAATAGATGAGGCAGTAGCACAGGCAAAGGATATGGGTGTTGAATTTATTTATGATGTAGATAAGGAAGCATTCAGAAGTGCAACAGCAGGTCTTGTTACAGAGTATAGAAATAAGTATACAGGTGTTGCAGCTTTACTTGACAGAATAGATGAGATAAGGAAAGGAGAGTAACTATGATTAATATACTTGTTAAAGTTAAAAATGTTATGAATAAGATATTATCAGCAGCGAGTGTTGTTCTGCTTGTGTTTATGACTTCGTTAGTATTATGGCAGGTGTTTACAAGATATGTGCTTGGCAAACCAGCAGCATTTACAGAAGAACTTGTTAAATACTCACTTATGTGGACAGCCTTTATAGGTGCTGCATATGCTTTCTTTACAAGAGACCATATGTCACTCACTATTATTAAAGATAAGCTCACAGGTAATAAACGAAAAATATTATTACTGGTTATAGATGTACTTATTCTTTTACTTGCAGTGTTCGTGTTTGTAATTGGTGGATTTAAGCTGGCAATGTCAGCAAGGGCAGAGTATTCAGCACTTCTTGGTATTCCAAGAACACTTGTATATGCGGTATCCCCTGTTTCAGGTATCTTTATAGTAGTTGCACAGATTATTAATATATATGAAGACTTAACCGGTGTTAAGGTAGAATAGGAGGTAAATATGAGTATTGCAGTAACTACAGTAATATTATTTGTTGTATTCGGTGTACTTCTGTTTTTAGGGGTTCCTATTTCAGTAAGTATTATTGCTTCGTCAATTGTAACTGCCATGTCAACGCTGTCATGGGATCAGATAACATTCATAACCATGCAGAAAATGAATTCGGGTGTTGAAAGCTTTTCGCTTTTAGCAGTTCCATTATTCATCCTTGCAGGTAATATTATGAATAATGGTGGTATAGCCAAGAGACTTATTAACTTTGCACAGATATTCGTAGGAAAGATTCCAGGAAACCTTGCACAGGCTAATATTCTTGCAAATATGCTCTTTGGTGCATTATCTGGTTCATCAGTAGCAGCAGCTTCTGCAATAGGAGGATGTATGAGTCCTATTGAAAAAGAGCAGAAGTATGATCCTGCTTATGCGGCAGCAGCTAACATAGCTTCAGCACCAACAGGACTTCTTATTCCACCTACATCGGCATTCATTGTATATTCAACAGTTGCAGGTGGTGTATCTATATCGACATTGTTTATGGCAGGCTATGTACCTGGAATATTGATGGGTGTTGTATGTATGATAGTCGCCTTCATTGGTGCAAAGAGGTTAGGCATAAAGGCTGTTGGAAGAGATAAGTCAGTAAGTATTTTAAAGATATTTGTTGATGCGATTCCATCATTACTTCTTATAATAATTGTTATTGGTGGTATTGTATCAGGTATATTTACAGCAACAGAAGGTGCTGGTATTGCAGTTCTGTATTGCCTCATACTTTCTATCATATACAAGAGCATGAATTTTAAGACATTTGTAGAGATACTTAAGAAATCAGCTAAGGTGTCAGGAGTAATTCTTTTCCTTATATCAGCATCATCAGCGATGTCATTTGTTATGGCTTATTCTGGAATACCAGCAGCCATAAGTAACGGATTATTAAGCATTTCAACTAATAAGGTTGTAATATTCTTATTAATGAATATTATACTTCTGGTTGTTGGTATGTTTATGGATATTACACCAGCTATACTTATATTTACACCTATCTTCCTTCCTATCGCACAGAGCTTTGGAATGACAGATATCCAGTTTGGTGTAATGCTTATATTCAATATGTGTCTTGGTAATATTACACCACCTGTTGGTTCTGTATTATTCGTAGGCTGCGGTATAGAAAATGTATCAATCGAGAAAGTAACACCTAAGCTTATACCTTATTTTATTGGTTTAATTATATTACTTATGCTTATTACATTTATTCCAGCGCTGTCACTTGGAGTACCAAAGCTTATGGGATTGATTTAGTATAAATAACAAGACTTTTTTCCTAATATTATATAAAACAGACATCCGGACAGGTCGCTTGATAGGACCTGTCCGGATGTTTTGTTAGTTATCTTAGAATTCTGCTTTATTATTTATTTTGTGTTATAATAAGCTTTAGATTTTAGATTTTAGATTTTAGATTTTAGATTTTAGATTTTAGATTTTGTTGAAGCTTTGTCTGTTACAGGGTGCAGGAAAAGACGATTTTAAATGTGCATACAGACGGCTGACAACACAATAGAGATAAATAATGAAAGTAAGAAAAGGAATAAACAGAATGTTATATATAATGAGACATGGGAAAACAGACTGGAATGAACAGCATAAGCTGCAGGGAAGAATAGATATACCAAATAATGAAAAATATATGAAAAATGTACAAAATACATATGTGAAACTATTCTTATATGCTACAATATAATAACAAGATGTGTTAATAACTATACAACAACTTTTAGTGGGTAAGAATGGAGAGAAGTATGAATATATCGTTTTTTTTACAACCAAAGTGCAAGGTAGCATATATTTACAATGATGACACAATAAGACAGGGATTACAGAAGATGAATTATTATGGCTATTCTGCCATTCCTGTTCTTGATGAGAATGAGCATTATGTTGGGACAATCACGGAAGGTGATTTCCTTTGGCATATATGTAGAATTAAACAGAATAACGCAATGGAAGTTGATATAAAGGAATTAGAAAAGCAGAGAGTTAAAGAGCTTTATTTCAGACGTAATTATCCAAGTGTTAATGTGGATACATCGATGGAAGCATTGATTGAAAGAATATCTAATCAGAATTTTGTTCCAGTTGTAGACGACAGAGGTGTATTTATAGGAATTATAACAAGAAAAGATGTAATTACATATTTGTCTACTAAGAAGAAAGAGACAGTGCTTCAGAAGATTTCTTAGATGAGAGGCTGAGCAGATTAATTAAGTAATGATATTTATATTGGTATATAATGTTCTATATTAGAATATGATGACTTTTAATAGTAGTATTATTAAAATATTACATTTTAATAGCGTGTAATTGCAACAGGGAAATGTCAACATTAAATATAATTGGGTTGACATTAACAAGCTGAATAACTATACTTATGCGTATGCACGAGGGTTAAAGGATAAGGCTGTTTATTGATAGAATTATCAATTTTACCAGAGTTAGTACTAATTCAATTAGTGTGCAGGAACGGAGTAAAGTATAGGCGTTATGCAGAATGTTACAGAAAATATTGATGTTGGGAAATTATTAGATAATTGGGACGAAACACACGAATTAACCAAAGATGAGGCACTTGCAATTCTTAATTGTGATGATGTATGTCTTGACAAGCTTATTGAAACAGCGTATGCGTTAAGACTTAAATATAAAGGAAAGAAAGTAAGCATACAGCTTCTTACTAATGTCAGAAGCGGTAATTGTTCGCAGAATTGTGCTTACTGTGCTCAGTCGTGTGAGTCACAGGCTCAGATAGAGAAATATAAAAGAGTATCAGACGAGAAGTTGTATGGAGATAATGACCTTGTAGATAATAAACATCTTGCGAGACATTGTATTGGACTTAGCGGTATAAGCTTTACAGATGCTGAGATAGAAGATTTAGCCGGACGTATAAGAAAGATGAAGAAGAACGATACCCAGATATGCTGTTCTATTGGATTTCTTACAGAAAAGCAGGCTTTAATGCTTAAGGAAGCAGGACTTAACAGAATTAACCATAACCTTAACAGCAGCCGTAGATTTTACCCAAATATATGCACAACACATACATATGACCAGAGAATTAATAATATAAGAATGTTAAAAAGAATAGGTTTTGAGATGTGCTGTGGCGGTATTATCGGAATGGGCGAGAACAGGGAAGATGTTGTAGATATGCTTATGGACGTAAAGGAAATCAATCCAGAGTCAGTGCCAATTAATTTTCTTCTTCCAATAAAAGGAACAAGACTTGCAGACAGGGATATATCAGGACTTACACCACAGTATTGTCTTAAGGTGTTATGCCTTGCAAGATTATTAGTTCCTAAGTCAGACATAAGATGTGCGGCTGGACGTGAAGTATACTTTAAGGGAATTGAGCCAACATTATTTAAAGTTGTAGATTCGATATTTGCTTCAGGTTATTTAACAGCAGACGGACAGGGAATAGATGATACTATTAAGATGATAGAAAATGCAGGATTTACGAGTGAGATAGAGAGTAAAGACTGTTAATAGACTTATAGGACAAGATGTGTTGATAGAACAGCCGCCAGCCTTTGAAATTAAATGGTTGGTGGCTGTTTAATCTTTTTAATTAAATACATAATTGAAAGTGGGAGTATTATTGTAGACCATTAATTATTACAATTACTGTTTGTTATTTCTATCAAGTGCAGTAATTGTCTTAGTGGCTGTGTTGAGTGCTTTCGTAATTGCACTGCTGGCTTCGCCCATACCTTTGGCAAGCTTCTGTACTTCTTCAGCAACTACAGCAAAGCCTTTTCCAGCATCACCGGCTCTTGCAGCTTCAATGGAAGCATTAAGTGCAAGTATATTCTGTCGTTTGCTGAATCCGTCTATTAATTTGACCTTGTCGTTGGCTGTAGCAAGCTGGCTTGCGGCGGCACTAATTCCTGTTGTAAGTTCATTTAGAATAGTTGAGTTCTGGTGGGCAGTGTAGCTTGCACGGACAAACATATTGATAACATCGCCCAGCAGATTGGCAGAAGCGTCAATCTCCTCTTTAGTACGCACGTTTACTTTTTTCAGAGCATTGATGTACTTATCTTCATTAATTCCGAGTTCACGTGCTGTTGCCTTGAACTTTTCTTCATCTGGGTTCTCAGGAAGAACCTGTCCGCCGATAATACTTCCAAGAACAGTTCCATCATTAAGAGTAATAGGAATACCGAAATCAACTAATCCTGCATGACAAGGATAAACACCCTTACCGTCACGGTCACATTGCTCACATCTCTTGCGGCCTTCAGCACTTCCTCTGGTAAGATTGATGCAGAATTCAGTGAAATTATAACATTCGCTTATGTACTTGCCGTCTGCACCTACAGCAACAGTTGCCAGCCCGGTACTCTTTGCCCAGTTAGACATAATCTCTTCAAATTTGACCATATCACAAAAATCCTGAATCCTCATAATTAAATCCTCCAATTAAGATTTTTATATTTTTTATATTATACTATATTGTCGGTATATTTACATTATATATTAATCGCAAATTCAAAGAAAAATAAAAAAATTGCCATATGATTTATTGTTAAAAATATAGAATATTATAAGTTTATTTGATTATGAAATTAAACAAATTTAATTATCGGGGTATATATTTTAAATAATTAGCCATAATATTTACAGAATATAAGCTCATATTCCGAAATAGACCTATTTGGGTCAATCGTAACTATCATAAAATCTTTAGTAATAGCATAGCTAAGAGGTTAAGGTAAATGAACAATACCCGTTACGAAGATTTTTGCAATAGAATGAGAGTATATAGAAAAAGACTTGGCTATAATCAGGCAGATATCGGAAAAGAGCTGGGAATATCACAGAATGACTATTCTAAAAGAGAAAATGGACTGATAATGATTTCGTATGATAATTTAAAAAAATTGCAGGAAATTGGAATGGACATTGATGAGCTGGTTTCGGGAAAGAGAGACGATATTGATACTAAAGATTTGGACGAGCTTATAAGTGACTGTGAAAGTGAAGAACTTAAAGATATGACTATGCGTATGGTTGCTGAATGTATAAAATATTATCGTGTTAATGACACTAAGAATAAAGACAATGATACGCAGAATGATAGAATGTTTGATTTTATGTTGAAGCAGTGGGATGATTTTTCAATGCTTGAATATGTAAGGCACGAAACGCATTATTCACAGGAGGTTATGTCTGAAAAGCTGGGACTGACAAGAAAGAAGTACAGAAAATACGAAAAAGAGATTATGTATCCTGATGCAGATACTCTTGTTCAGATGTATAATTTGTACAAATGCAGACCATCAATGTATCTTAATATGTATGACAGAAGATATTACGTTATGCAGAACGTATGGATGGAGTTGGATGATAACCAGCGTGACAGAATATTAAGAATGGTCAAGGCGATAAAGAATATAATATAGAAAAAGGAGTACCTGTAAATGCAAGACACAAACAATGTTATGCATTTGCGGGTATATTTTTTATGTAATAGGAGCTTCTAATAGAATTTCCTATTATATAAAAGGCACAATAAAATATCACACAAAATAATATTGTTGCAGCTTTACAGAGTATGATAAAATATATTGTGCATTGTACATTTATTTTGTAATAAACAGATGATAATCAATGTGTGGTGGTTACAATTTCATTTGTTATAATGTAAATTTATGTGTAATAATAATCAGAGTAAGTAGAAAGAAAAAATATGAGAACAGTACAGCAATATTATGATGACAATAGAGATAAAATCCTTTTTGATGTAAGAGCATTAGAGGAGTATGAGAAAGAGACCATAGAAGCTTCCATACATTATTACTGGGAAGATATGATAAAAGTTCTTGAAGATAATAAGGAAGAATTTGAGGCAAAGTATTCAAAGGATACACCAATATATATTCTTTGCTACACTGGACAGAAAAGTGAAGAAATAGAAGATATACTTGATGAGATGGGCTATGAAGCTTACAGCCTTGATGGTGGATTTGTCGCATATCTAAGATGGAAGTTTAATAAATATCTTGAGCAGGATAAAGAAAGCGGCAATAATACTTCAGAAGAAAATGTTAAAGAGATTGAGCGGAGCATAGTAAAGAAGTTCCGCAAGCCAATATGGAGAAAGTTCACACAGGCTCTTAATGAATATGATCTTATTCAGGACGGCGATAAGATAGCTGTCTGTATATCAGGCGGTAAAGATTCAATGCTTATGGCGAAGCTTTTTCAGGAGTTGAAACGTCACGGAAAGAATAATTTTGAACTTGTATTCTTAGTTATGAATCCGGGTTATAATGACCTTAACTACAATGTAATACTTAACAATGCAAAGATATTAGATATTCCAATTACAGTATTTAAGACAGAGATATTTGATACTGTAGTAGATATTACAGAGTCGCCTTGTTATTTGTGTGCAAGAATGAGGAGAGGATATCTTTACAGCAAGGCAAAGGAACTTGGTTGTAATAAGATTGCTCTTGGACATCATTATGATGATGTGATAGAAACAATTCTTATGGGTATGCTTTATGGTGCACAGGTTCAGACAATGATGCCTAAGCTTCATAGTACGAATTTTGAGGGAATGGAGCTTATAAGACCTATGTATCTTATAAGAGAAGCTGATATTATTCACTGGAAAGAATATAATAATCTTGAGTTCATACAGTGTGCCTGTCGATTTACAGAGGGATGTGCTTCATGTGGTGGTACAGGAAAAGGTTCTAAGAGGGCAGAGATTAAGCAGCTTATAAAAGATCTGACCAAGGTAAGTCCGTATATAGAAAAGAACATATTCAGAAGTGTAGAAAATGTTAATATTGACACGGTAATTGCTTACAAGAAGAAGGGGCAGCGACACAGCTTCTTAGATGAATATGATATAACAGATGATAAGTATGCTGGTAACGCAGAGGTTGATAATTCAGAGAATACATCTAAAGAATTGAATAAATCAGACATAAACTCAAGCGGACAGTTAAGTGAATATCACACTGATGAAACAATTGAATTAGATAAAACAGGTAGTGCTCAAATAATGTCATTGAACAAATCGGATATAGATGAAGCCGATATAAGTGAGAACACTTTAGCCAAATATGAAAAGTTAAAGTCAATTATTAAGGACTGTGGTAAAATAGCAATCGCGTTTTCTGGCGGGGTTGACTCGACATTTTTAACCAAAGTTGCAAAAGATGTATTAGGAGAAAATGCTGTTGCAGTTACGATAAGTTCAATTCTTGTTACAGATGATGAACTTAAAGAAGCTGATGATTTCTGCAAGGCTGAGAATATAGAACATCTTATATATAAGGCAGATGTATTATCGATTCCGGGCTTTGAGAATAATCCACCAGACAGATGTTACATTTGTAAGAAAGCGATATTTACTAATGTGCAGAATCTTGTAGGTGAGAGAGGCATTAGTGTAATTGCAGAGGGAACAAATGTTGATGATGACGGTGATTACAGACCTGGTATGAGAGCCATAAAGGAACTCGGAGTAAGAAGTCCTTTAAAAGAGGCAGGTCTTACCAAGGCTGAAATCAGGGAATTATCTTGTATGTTAGGCTTAAAGACGTGGAATAAACCATCGTGTGCGTGCCTTGCTTCAAGATTTGCGTATGGTGAGGTTATTAATAAAGACAAGCTTGATATGATTTACAGTGCAGAATGTTATATAAGAAGTCTGGGATTTGAGCAGTTCAGGGTAAGATTACAGGATGGAATTGCAAGAATTGAATTAAGACCAGCAGATATACAGAAGTTTATTGAAAATGGAATAAAGGATAAAGTATCAGAGAAGCTTCACGCACTTGGATTTAAGTATGTATCCCTTGATTTGGATGGTTACAGGCTTGGAAGTATGAATGAAGTATTGAACAGACAGGAAAGAGGTAACAATGGCGGTAGCTCATTATAATTGTGATTATTGCAATAATATGGTATATGATGAAGAAACGGAGCAGTTCGTGTGTGATGTAGATATGGACGAGGATGATTATGCAAGGCTTCTTACATCTGAGTATAAAGAATGTCCATATTATCAGAGCAATGATGAATACAAGATTGTAAGACATCAGATGTAGTTTTATATAAAATATAATTAATAGTGGCAGATATTTCGATATATTTATTAGAAAGATATGCCTGGAAGGAAGTGAGTGAATGGACGATAAGAGATACGCTGTACTTATCGACTCAGATAATATTTCATCAAAATATATTTCGGACATTCTTGATGAAATGACAAAGTATGGCGTAATAACTTATAAAAGAATATATGGCGACTGGACAAGTACACAGGCAAGCAAATGGAAGAAAGAGCTTATGGAGAACTCCATAACACCTATACAGCAGTTTTGTAATACAGTAGGCAAGAATGCAACAGACTCAACGCTTATAATTGATGCTATGGATATTCTTTATACGAATAATGTTGACGGTTTCTGTATTGTATCTTCTGATGGTGATTTTACAAGGCTTGCAAGCAGGCTTAGAGAGTCGGGAATGGACGTTATCGGTATGGGTGAGAGCAAGACACCACGTTCATTCAGGGCCGCTTGTTCGGTATTTACAGACCTTGAGCTTCTTCGTGAACAGGCACACGAAGATGAGCCAGATAGTAAGCCGGTTAAGAAGACAGAAAGAAGCAATATTATTAAGCAGTCTAAGATAGAAAATGCAATTATTGAGATTATTCAGGAGAACGACAATAAAGGCAGGCAGACAGGGCTTGGTGAGCTTGGAAGCCGTTTACAGAAGAAATATTCTGATTTCGATGTAAGAAATTACGGTTACAGTTCATTGTCTACATTTCTTGAGGAAATGGAAAGTCTTGAATTAAAGAAGTTCAATAACACGGTTCTTGTCAGACTTAAGGAAGACAAGAATATGAAAGAGCAGGTTATGGAGTATGCAGTGAATTATGTAAAGAGTTCAGAAAGTGCAGTGGAACTTGGAGCATTAGGACAGAAAATCCATATGAATTATCCTAACTTTAAGGTTAAGGAGTATGGTTATTCTACACTCAGCAAATTTATTGCAGGCATAAAATGTTTAAAAATAACAGCAACAGATGAAAACCGTAGAATGGTTTCAATAAAATAAACTAAAGTTAGTCATAAAGACAGGAAAGGAATATTATGAATAAAATAGCAAGTTTTACAGTTAATCACTTGGATTTACTTACAGGAGCATATGTATCAAGAAAAGATTATCAGGGAGATGTAGTTCTTACAACATTTGATTTAAGATTTACAAGACCTAATGTAGAAGCACCTATGGATACAGCAGGTATTCATACAATAGAACACCTTGTAGCAACATTTTTAAGGAACCATAAGGTATGGGCAGACAAGACTATATATTTTGGACCAATGGGTTGCCGTACAGGATTTTATGTAATATTTGCAGGTGACCTTGAGTCAGAGGATATAATTGATGTGTTAAGGGAAGCTGCTGATTTCGTACTGGATTATGAGGGTGAGATACCAGGATATTCACCAAGGGACTGCGGTAATTACCTTGATAATAACCTCACACTTGCAAAGATATATATGAAGAAGTATAAGGAAGAAGTTCTCGATAACCCAGTACCAGAAAGACTTCATTACCCACAGTAAAATAGATGGGAGCTTCTAAATTACAGCAAAAACAGAAGAAAATGATTGAAGGGAACCTGTTTTGATGGAAAATATGGATATACAGATTATAAAATCAAGACGCAGAACAGTTTCAATAGAAGTTCATACAGATGGAAGTGTTATATTAAGAGCACCTGACAGGATAACGAAGAAGGAGCTTGATATATTTATTGACAAGCATATGTCTTGGATTGAGAGCAAACAGCAGTTGATGAAGGAAAGAAAAGAAGAAAAAATTCCTACCAATGCAAAGGCTTTTGATACGCTCACATCTAAGGAACGTGCTGTAATAAGGGACACATTTATAAGAAAAGTAGAATATTACAGTAAGATTATGAATGTGACTGTTGGAAGGGTTACAATACGCAATCAGAAGACACGCTGGGGAAGCTGTAGTTCCAAGGGAAATGTTAATTTTAATTACAATTTGTATTATATGCCTGAAGAATTGTTGGATTATGTAGTGGTGCATGAGCTTTCGCATAGAAAATATATGAATCATTCGCAATCATTCTGGTGTGAAGTTGAAAAGTACTGCCCAGAATATAAGTTATGCCGCAGGAGGTTGAAAGACTACACACTTTCAATATAATAATTTGGACGGGGCATTAATTAAAATGTCTTATTATGCAGCATAAACGTATTTTTGAGCATATCCCTTAAATTATAATAATCTGATTATTAGTAGGAGGTAATAAAACTATGAAAATTCCATTTGAAGTAGATTTGACAGGCAAGACTGCAATTGTAACAGGGGGAAGTGGAACACTATGTTCAGCAATGGCGTATGGACTTGCTGTAAGCGGTGCGAAGGTTGCAATAATCGGACGTAATAAGGATAAGCTTAATAATGTCACAGATGAGCTTATTAACAATGCTAAGACAGAATACAGCAAAGACATTGTTGTTAAAGGGTATAGCTGTAATGTAATTGATAAGGAAGAACTTAATAAAACTTATGAAATAATTAAGAGTGAGCTTGGAAGCTGTGATATTCTTATCAATGGAGCTGGCGGCAATCAGCCGGGTGCTATTACATCAATAGAGATGTTAAAGAAAGAAAAAGGAGAAAATGATTACTCTTTCTGGAATCTTGATGAGGATAATATAAGAGATGTTATGGATCTTAATTATATGGGAACACTTCTTCCGATACAGGTATTTACTAAGGATATGGTTGAAAAGAGAAGCGGAAGCATTATTAATATAGCATCTGTTACATCAATTTTACCACTTACAAAGGTAATGGCTTACGGCAATGCCAAGAGTGCAATACTTAACCTTACACAGTGGCTGGCAGTCCATTTTGGAGAAAGCGGAATAAGATGTAATGCGATCGCACCGGGATTTTATGCGGCTGAACAAAATCACGCATTATTATTTAATGAAGATGGTACATACACTGACAGAGCAAGAAAGATAGTTGCAGGAACTCCAATGGGAAGATTTGGTAATCCAGAGGAACTTATCGGAGCGGCATTATTCCTTGCAAGTGATGATGCGGCTGGATTTGTAAATGGTATTGTGTTGCCAGTAGACGGTGGCTATAGTGCGTATAGTGGCGTTTAATAAATAATTTTAATAATTATCAGATATAAAGGTATATATGTTGATATAAAATGCCGATATTCTAAATGTAATAAAAGTTAAATGGTACAAAAGTATTATATGAGGAGGATAATGGTATGAAATTAGGAGAGGCTATACCAAATTATCAGGCATATCGCAATGAATTACAGGACAAGAAGACCAGCATATATAAGCAATATAAAAAAACAAAGGAAAAGGCTGAGCGTACCAATGATGAAGAATGGATACAAAAGGCAGCAGAGCTTGAACTTTCATATAAGGAAGCAACTGATGATTTTGACAAGTATGAGAATGTTCTTAACTCGCTTAGGGAGCAGTGGTGTGCAGCAGCAAATACAGAAAACGATAAAGCACTTGCTGACCCTGAGACAGGACTGGGGGCTACACTTGGTAAGATAATGACTACAATTGCAAGAATGTGTGCAGGTGACAAAGTTCCTTATTCAGATGAAAAGAAGGTTATGGAATATGACGATGAAATGTATGCAAGAGCTAAGCAGGCACAGATGATTATGGCATCAATGAAGAAAAAGCAGAAGGAATATGATTCTCTTTGGGATAAAGAGGGTGGAGAATATGACCCGGAGGGTGTAGCTGATAATACAGAAGCACAGGGTGATCTGCCAGATATTCCATCATCAGATGCGGAAGTGACTGGTACAGATGAGTCGAATAGTAATGCAGAGTAAAAGATAAGGCATTTTCTCTATTTAGAGGAAATGCCTTATCTTTTACTTTATAGCTGATTGATATTATAAAATAATATTTAGTTATAATTAAACTTCAAATAAAAGATCACCATAGCTTGGGAATGGCCAGAATTCCTTATCAACGATCATTTCAAGCTTATCAGCAGGAGCTCTTAATTCGTCCATAGTTGTCTTAACTTCATCTCTGAAGTATTTAGCCTGTTCTGTAATGTCAGTAACATCAGCAGCCTTAGCTGTAACATCAATAAGCTTAGTATAAGCAGCCTTCATATCCTTTAAGTAACCAGAAACTTCTGCAAGTAAATCAGCCTGAACAGAAGCATCAGCACCAGCTTCCTTAACAGTAAGAACTGAGTTAGCAAGCTCTGTTGTGTAAGAAATAACTGAAGGGATAATCTGCTTTCCAGCCATATCGATCATTGTCTTAGCTTCAATGTTTATAGCCTTTGCATAAGCTTCATACTTAATCTCAGCTCTTGACTTTAATTCAGCCTCTGTAAATACACCAAAGCTTTCAAAAAGCTTAACGGCCTTAGGAGTAGTAAGGGCAGGAATAGCATCAACCATAGATCTGATATTTGGAAGACCTCTTCTTTCAGCTTCTTCTACCCATGCATCTGAGTAACCATTACCATTAAATACGATTCTATGATGGTCAGTAAAGAGCTTCTTGATAAGATCATGAACAGCCATATCGAAGTTTTCTACTCCATCAAGCTGGTCAGCGATTTCCTTAAAGCTTTCTGCAACGATTGTGTTAAGAACTACGTTAGCAGGAGCGATTGAATCTGATGAACCTACCATACGGAATTCAAACTTATTACCAGTAAATGCAAATGGTGAAGTTCTGTTTCTATCAGTAGCATCTTTGTTAAGGTCAGGAAGTGTAGAAGCACCTGTCTTTAACTTACCCTTCTGGATAGAGCTTGTAGCATCACCCTTATCAATAAGCTGCATAACAACATCCTCAAGCTGCTCACCAAGGAACATAGAGATAATAGCTGGAGGTGCCTCATTAGCGCCAAGTCTGTGGTCATTACCAACATCAGAAGCAGATTCTCTTAAAAGATCAGCGTGTGTATCAACAGCCTTCATAACAGCACCGAGTACAAGTAAGAACTGGATATTTTCGTGAGGTGTCTTGCCAGGTTCAAGAAGGTTGATACCATCATCAGTTGTGATTGACCAGTTGTTGTGCTTACCAGAACCATTAACTCCGGCAAATGGCTTCTCGTGAAGAAGGCATACAAGACCATGTCTGTAAGCAACTTTCTTCATAACCTCCATCATAAGCTGGTTGTTATCAGTAGCAATATTGCACTGTGCATATATAGGAGCTAATTCATGCTGTGCTGGAGCAACTTCATTATGCTGAGTCTTGGCAGATACGCCGAGCTTCCATAATTCTTCGTTGATATCCTTCATAAATGCAGCAATTCTTTCACGGATAGAACCGAAGTAGTGATCATCAAGTTCCTGTCCCTTTGGTGGCATAGCACCGAATAATGTACGTCCAGAGAAGATAAGATCCTTTCTCTGAAGATATTTTTCTCTATCTACTATAAAGTATTCCTGTTCAGCACCGACAGAAGGAGTA
>OGNB01000635.1_pt1 | contig 25095 bp, 19 predicted proteins | sample 1573301 | NCBI WGS metagenome assembly OGNB01 (sample SAMEA2581914, study PRJEB24529) | metagenome | biome: Human gut stool | place: China | collected 2011
CGGTGGGGATAGGCGCAGGTGGCCCCGCTGCCGAAGGGCTGGGTCCGGTTGGCATCCGGGAACACGTCATGGGAGTGGCGGTAGCGCTCCGTCACCGTCAGGGGCGTGTGGAGGGTCATCCAGGAAATCAGATTGGACCGCTGGCACAGCCCGCCGCCGATGTCCCCGCCGATCTGTCCCAGAAACAGCACCATGCCCTCCTTGTAACCCTTCCGGGCGGTGGGTTTTCCGATGCGTTTCCAGTAGCTGAAAGTCTCGCCGGGATACAGGATCAGCCCGTCCAGCCGCTTTACGGCCAGCTTCAGATTTGTCACCTTATTCTCCTGCCAGACCATTTCTTCTCCCCGGAGGTGTCGCATAAGCGGCGTGGCGTGGGAGAACTGGACGCAGGGGAGCCGTTCTTCCTTCCAGGTCTTTGCCCAACGGTACTTGGGCGAGCACCACAGCAGATAGCGCTTCCCGGTGTAATACGCCTTTCCCAGCCGCAGACGCAGCCAGCTGCGCCGGATGGGCGGGCGCAGGTCCATCTTCGTATCCACAACGTCTCCCCCTTTCATTTTTCTTAGTATGCCACAGGATCTACCGTAAATCTACATCAAAACGGTAACATTTCCCAGCTTGTCAGCGTTTTTTTGTCACCTTTTTGCAAAAGATTGGCCAAATATGACGTCCGGCATCCGGTGGAATCTGCCATTTCCCGGAACTTATCTGAAAAAGCGGCAAAAATTCCAATCAGCCTCGTCTCAAGTATGAAATCAGCCGTTTTTCGTTCACAAATTGTTTTCTGGACACGCTTTCCACGCCGTGCTAAAATTGCTGTTATCCATAGAATACATACCAATTCAGAAGCGGAATTTCTGTCGGTTTCCGCTCCAAGAGAAAGAAGGAACGATCCATGAATGAGGTCCATTCCCCGAAAAAGCCTCTGATTTTCTACTACATGGTGGCCATGCTGCTGGTGATGCTGTTCAACTTCATCGCCATGCCCTGGCTGTCCCAGTATCAGATTCAGGAGGTGGACTACAACACCTTTGTGTCGATGACGGAAAAGGGCGAAATCGGTCGGGCGGAGATCCAGGAGGCCGACAACCGGATCCTGTTCACCAGCAAGGATGAAAAAACCATCTACAAGACCGCTATGATCTCCACGGACAGCCAACTTGTCCAGCGACTGCTGGACGCCGGTGTTTCCACCAGCGGCGAGGAGATCGAGCAGACTTCCCTGCTCATGAATATTCTGAGCTGGGTGGCCCCCATTCTGATCTTCATCGCTCTGGGGCAGTTCATGTCCCGGAAGCTGATGCAGAAAATGGGCGGCGGCAATTCCATGATGTTCAATATGGGCAAGACCAATGCCAAGGTGTATGTGAAGTCCGCCGAGGGAATTCGCTTTGACGACGTGGCCGGTGAGGACGAGGCCAAGGAGAATCTGACGGAGATCGTCAATTATCTCCATGACCCCAGTAAGTATCAGGAGATCGGCGCCTCCATGCCCAAGGGCGTCCTGCTGGTTGGCCCTCCGGGTACCGGCAAGACCATGCTGGCCAAGGCCGTGGCCGGTGAAGCCAACGTGCCCTTCTTCTCCATGTCCGGCTCCGAATTCGTGGAGATGTTCGTGGGCATGGGTGCTTCCAAGGTCCGTGACCTTTTCAAGCAGGCCAAGGAGAAGGCTCCCTGCATCGTATTTATCGACGAAATCGACGCCATCGGCAAAAAGCGTGACGGTCAGATCGGCGGCAATGACGAACGGGAACAGACCCTGAACCAGCTCCTGACGGAGATGGACGGCTTCGAGGGCAATACCGGCGTCATCATTCTGGCAGCCACCAACCGTCCGGAGTCTCTGGACCCCGCCCTGACCCGTCCCGGACGGTTCGACCGTCGGGTGCCGGTGGAGCTGCCGGACCTGAAGGGCCGGGAGGAGATTCTGAAGGTCCACGCCAAGAAGATCAAGGTGGCTGAGGATGTTGATTTCAACAAGGTCGCCCGTATGGCATCCGGCGCATCCGGCGCAGAGCTTGCCAACATTGTGAACGAGGCCGCTCTGCGGGCCGTCCGGGATGGGCGGAAATTCGCCACCCAAGCGGATCTGGAGGAGAGCATAGAGGTGGTCATCGCCGGTTATCAGAAAAAGAACGCCATTATGACGGACCACGAAAAGCGGATCGTGGCTTATCACGAGATTGGCCACGCGCTGGTGGCAGCAAAGCAGACCAATTCCGCCCCCGTGCAGAAGATCACCATTGTTCCCCGGACCTCCGGCGCGCTGGGCTACACCATGCAGGTGGAGGAGGGCAACCACTACCTGATGAGCCAGGAGGAGCTGGAGAACAAGATCGCCACGCTTACCGGCGGCCGGGCGGCGGAAGAGCTGGTCTTCCACTCCGCCTCCACCGGCGCCTCCAATGACATCGAGCAGGCCACCAAGCTGGCCCGGGCCATGATCACCCGCTACGGCATGAGCGACGATTTCGACATGGTGGCGCTGGAGACCGTTACCAATCAATATCTGGGCGGTGACGCCTCTCTGGTCTGCTCCGCCGAGACCCAGACCAAGGTCGACCAGCAGGTAGTGGCGCTGGTGAAGCGGGAGCACCAGAAGGCGCTGGACATTCTCCGGGAAAACCGAACGAAGCTGGACGAGCTGGCCAACTTCCTCTATGAAAAGGAAACCATCACCGGCGAGGAATTTATGGGGATTTTGAACGGGTAAATGCAGAATATCAGACAGGGTGCAAAAGCCGGATAATCCAGTTTCGATTCACTTCACGCGGGCAAAAAAACATCGTCCAATACTTGGAACTTTTCAAATGTTTTGCCGTCTATATAGACAGAGCGTAATTACATTTTGCAAAATATTCCGATTTGAAAGTGGGTGTTCATTTGTGAAAAAGATACCAGCTCCCCTATTTTATATTGCGTTGCTGCTCTTTATGGTAGGCTGTCAGACAGATTCCCGCTCCGATAATACCGGCTCCGCATCAGATCCGCCAATGATTTCTGATTCAGATACAGCAGAAGTGTTGCCGACAGGAACAACCGAAACCTTCACATACCATGATCTTATTTTGGACGTCTCGAATGTTTACGAAGTTCAAACGACTTCCGGAATTTACGATGACGGAGAAACTTACGAGTATCCTGTCTATATCTGTTATCCAGGCGCCACACTCACCATTGTCAATGCGGGCATGAGCGATCCGACATATGAGGAAGATCATCAGCCGCGCCCGCAATGGGGTGTATACGACATTGAAACCGATACCAGAGTCAATCTTGCGGATGGCATGGAGCCTATTGTGCTTGATGAAACAACAGATGCCGTGTTTAATCTGGAAGCAAGTGTTTTTGTCTTAAAATTTCATTTTTACGAGCCGCAATAGGCATTGTCCTGAAAGCGGGCAAAGGACACGTTCGCACACAATCAAAGCTCTCCGGCGGTAAGATGCAAAAAAGAGTGCCATCCAAAGGATGGCACTCTTTTATTGCTTTAGGAAGCTCTTACTTCGCGGCCTTGGCAGCCTTGATAGCCTCGATCAGCATGGGAGTGACCTTGAACAGGTCGCCGCAGATGCCATAGTCAGCGATCTCGAAGATGGGAGCGGTGTCGTTCTTGTTGACGGCGATGATGCACTCGGAATCCTGCATGCCAGCCTTGTGCTGGATGGCGCCGGAGATACCCAGAGCAACATACACCTTGGGATGGACGGTCTTGCCGGTCTGACCAACCTGATGGTCGGCAGACAGCCAGCCGGAGTCGATGGTGGCACGAGAGCCGCCAACAACGCCGCCCAGGACCTCAGCCAGCTCCTCAGCCAGCTTGATGCCGCCCTCGACGTCCTTGCTGATGCCGCGGCCCACAGACACGATGAAGTCAGCGCCGATCAGGTCCACCAGCTTCTTAGCGGCCTTCACCACCTCGGTAACGTCGGTGTGGATGTCCTCAGCAGTCAGAGTGAAGTTGGGCTTCACGATCTCCACAGCGTTGGCCTTGGCCTCGTCGAAGGCGTTCTTCTTCATAACGCCGGGACGGACGGTAGCCATGCAGGGACGGAAACGGGGGCAGATGATGGTAGCCATCAGGTGACCGCCGAAAGCAGGACGGGTCATCTTCAGGTTGCGGTCCTCCATATCCCACTTCATGGAGTCAACGTCCAGAGTGGAGGACTCACGCAGGAACTGGATGTAGTTGGGCACATCCACGTCCAGGTGGGTGCAGTCAGCGCACAGGCCGGTGTGCAGACGGGCTGCGCAGCGGGGGCCCAGGTCACGGCCGATGTTGGTGGCGCCGATCAGGAAAGCCTCGGGCTTCAGGTCCTCGATCACGTCGCAGATGACCTTGGCATAGCCGTCGGTGGTGTAGGTGGCCAGCAGGGGGCTCTCGCAGACAATGACCTTGTCGGCACCGTAGCCGCCCAACTCCTTAGCGGCGGACTCAATGCCCTCGCCGCCCAGCAGCAGACCGCACAGGTTCACGCCCAGCTCGTTGGCCAGGTCGCGGCCCTTGGAGATCAGCTCGAAATCGGTGGGCATCAGCTTGCCCTCGCGCTGCTCGCAGAACACCCATACATCCTTGAAAGCAGCGATATCAGCACTATTGAAATTAGACATGATTTTCTATCCCCTTTCTTAGATGATGTGCTTAGCGGCCAGAATACCGGCCAGCTTCTCGCAGGTTTCCTTACCGTCGCCCTCCAGCATCATGCCGACGCCCTTCTGAGGAGGCGTAAAGCTCTTGAAGATGTTGGTGGGAGAGCCCTTCAGGCCGATGGTGGTAGCGTCGATCAGGGGATGATCCTTCAGGTCCTCATAGCCCAGAGTGGTCAGGGGCTTGCTGTAGGTAGACAGGATGCCGCCGATGGACATATAGCGGGGGTTGTTCAGCTCCTTGATGCAGGTCAGCAGGCAGGGAGTCTGGACCTTGATGGTCATGTAGCCGTCCTCCAGCATACGCTTGACGGTGACCTCGTCACCATTCTTGGTGATCTCGGCAGCGTAAGTGATCTGGGGCAGGTGCAGCTTCTCAGCGATCTGGGGACCGACCTGAGCGGTATCGCCGTCGATAGCCTGACGGCCGCACATCACGATATCGTCCTTCTCAACACCCAGGGTGCTCAGAGCGGCGGCCAGGATCTGGGAGGTAGCGTAGGTATCGGAACCGCCGAACTCACGGGCGGAAACCAGCACGCCCTCGTCAGCGCCCATGGCCATCAGCTCACGCAGCATACCGGCAGCGGGAGGGGGGCCCATGGTGACAACGGTGACCTTGCAGCCGGTGGCGTCCTTCAGCTTCAGGGCGGCCTCAACAGCGTTCATATCATCGGGGTTGGTGATGGTCTGCATGGAAGCACGGTTCAGAGTACCATCGGGATTGACAGCCACCTTGCCGGAGGTATCGGGTACCTGCTTGACACAAACATAAATCTTCATTTCGACTTCTCCTCCTTACAGGCCCATGTTGGCGGAGATGACGATACGCTGGACCTCGCTGGTGCCCTCGTAGATCTCCGTGATCTTGGCGTCGCGCATCATGCGCTCCATGGGATAATCCTTGGTGTAGCCGTAGCCGCCGAACATCTGCAGCGCCTTGGTGGTGGTCTTCATAGCGTGCTCAGAGCAGAACAGCTTGGCCATGGCAGCCTCCTTGGTGTAGCGCTCACCGGAACCCTTCTTCATGGCGGCCTGGTAGGTCAGCAGACGACCGGCCTCGCAGCCCAGCTCCATGTCAGCGAAGGTGAACTGGGTGTTCTGGAACTTGCTGATGGGCTTGCCGAACTGGACACGGCCCTTGGTGTAAGCCTTGGCCTCTTCCAGAGCGCCCTCGGCAATACCCAGGGACTGAGCGGCAATGCCGATACGGCCGCCGTCCAGGGTCTGCATGGCGATGTTGAAGCCCTTGCCCTCGCGGCCCAGCATGTTCTCCTTGGGGACGATCATGTCGGTGAACACGATCTCAGCCGTGGGAGAGCCGTGCAGGCCCATCTTCTCCTCGTGCTTGCCGACGGAGAAGCCGGGGAAGGAGGACTCCACGATGAAGGCGGAGATGCCCTTGGTGCCCTTGGACTTATCGGTCATGGCAAAGACCACGAACACATCGGCCACATAGCCGTTGGTGATGAAGATCTTGGAGCCGTTCATCACATAGTGGTCGCCCTCCAGCTTGGCCTCGGTCTGGCCCTTGGAAGCGTCGGAACCGGCGTTGGGCTCAGTCAGAGCGAAGGCGCCGACCTTGTGACCGGTGGACAGCATGGGCAGATACTTGGCCTTCTGCTCCTCGGTGCCGTGAGTCAGGATGGGATCGCAGCACAGGCCGTTGTGGGTAGCCACGATATCGCCGGTGGAGGCGCACTGCTTGGACAGCTCCTCGATGCAGATAGCGCTGGCCAGAGGGTCAGCACCCTGTCCGCCGTACTCCTTGGGGATGCACATACCCATGACACCCAGGTCGAACAGCTTTTCGATGTTCTCACGGGGATAGAGGGTCTTGGCGTCGGTCTCGGCAGCGATGGGCTTCACTTCGTTCTCAGTGAACTCAGCCATCATCTTCCGGATCAACAGATGCTCAGGGCTCAGATTGAAATCCATAATGCTTTCTCCTTTTATGTAAATTTTGGAAAGGCTATATTGATATGTCGCAGGGACAGATATCACAGTTTATCATTTGTTCTGACCGGGCGCTGCCCGGTCAGAACGCTGCTGCCCGCGGGACGGCATGCCCACCGCTGGGCGCGTCAGGGGCAGCGTGTCCGAGGGGGATCAACCCGTCTCAGAATCAGTCCACAATGCCGGCGATGTCCTTAGCAAGCTGCTTCTTACCCTGGATGTTGCCCTGACGGGCGATCATGATGCGCTGGGCCTGAGGAGAACCGGCGCCGTGCATGGACTCGGTGCGGTAGCCGACAGCGGCTGCGCCCAGGCACAGGTTCTCGATGAAGCGCATGATGCGCTGACGGTTCTCGGTGGAGACACCCTCGCGGGCGGCAAAGAACTTGTTGCAGATCTGGCCGATGGTCTCGCCGTTCCGGCCAACAACCATATCGCTGTGGAAGTCCACCTGAGAGGGCATGGTGACCATCAGGCCGCCGGCAATGTCCTCTGCCAGACGCACGATCTCATAGGGGAAGCGGGTGACGTTCTGCTTGCAGACGTTGGCCAGCAGCAGGTCGATCTGATAGTTGCCCGCCTTGGTCTTGAAGCCCTGAGCGGAGCAGGCGATGCCGCAGCAGAACAGGGTCTCGTTCAGGTGGGTCATCTCGATGAGCTTGTCCTTGACGGCGGAGGCCTTCTCCACGCCGTTGTACTCAGCGGCCAGAGCAGCGGCGCCGATCAGGGTGTCGCCCACGCCCACCTTGCAGCCGCCGTAGGACTGACGGTGATAACCGGCGAAGCGCTCCACGATCATGCCGGCGAACTCATACTCGCCGTTGAGGAAGATGTACTCGTTGGGGATGAACACGTGATCCAGAACCACCAGAGCCTCCTGGCCGCCGAACTTGGCGTTGCCCACGTCGATAGAGGCGTCCTCCTCCATCTTCCGGGTGTCGCAGGACTGACGGCCGTAGATCATGTACATGCCCTCGGCGTCGGTGGGGCAGGCAAAGCTGACGGCCCAATCCTTATCGGCCTCACCCATGGAGATGGTGGGCATGAAGATGTGCCAGTGGGAGTTGATGGAGCCGGTCTGGTGGCACTTGGCACCGCAGACCACGATGCCGTCGGGACGGCGCTCCACAACATGAACGTACATGTCGGGATCAGCCTGCTGGCTGGGGGACTTGGAGCGGTCGCCCTTGGGGTCGGTCATAGCACCGTCCACGGTGAGGTCGTTATCCTGAACATAGGTCAGGAACTTCTTGAAGTTCTCGTGATAGTGGGTGCCGTACTTCTCGTCGATCTCATAGGTGGTGGAGAAGACGGAGTTAAAGGCGTCCATGCCCACGCAGCGCTGGAAGCAGGAAGCGGTCTTCTGGCCCAGCAGACGCTGCATCTTCACCTTGTTCATCAGGTCCTCGGTGGACTGATGCAGGTGGGTGAAGCGGTTGATGGTGTGACCGGTGAGGCTGGACTTCACGGTCATCAGCTCAGCGTACTGAGGATCCTGAGCCAGAGCGTAGGTCATGGCCACGCAGTTGATGGAGGGGCGGATCATGGGGTGATCCACCCAGTTCTCGATCTTCTCGCCGAACATGTAGACGCGGGTGTTCAGCTTCCGCAGGGACTCAATGTATTCTTGGGGGGTCATCAATGCCATTTTTTGTTATCCTCCTAATTGATTTGGGGACTAAGGGGGGATCGCTCCCCCCTTAGAGGGATGTTTAATCGTTAGCCAGACCCATCAGTTCCTCACGGAAGATGCGCTCATCCATGAGCTTCAGGTCATCGGCGATTTTGGGCATGAACTCCATCTGATCCAAAACCTGGGTCTGGAGGTCAATGCCGGGGGCGATCTCCACCAGCGTCACGCCCTCGGGCCGCAGCTCGAACACGGCGCGCTCGGTGATGTACAGAACGGGCTGGTGCACCTTGTTGGCGTAATCGCCGGAGAAGGTGATCTGCTCTACCTTGTTGACGAACTTCTTCTTGGCACCCTCCTGGGTGATGACCAGCTTGCCGTCCTTGCACTCGGTCTTGAGGCCCTTGGCGGTAAAGGTGCCGCAGTAAACGACCTTCTTGGCGTTCTGGGTAATGTCGATGAAGCCGCCGGCGCCGGCCAGACGGGTGCCGAACTTGGAGACGTTCAGGTCGCCGTTGGGAGCGGTCTCGGCCAGGCCCAGGAAGGCCACGTCCAGGCCGCCGCCCTGATAGAAGTCGAACTGGACGTTGTGGTCCAGAATGGCCATGGAGTTGGCTGCGCCGCCGAACTGGGTGCCGCCGTAGGGCACACCGGCGATGGAGCCGGCTTCCACGGTCAGAGTCATCTTGTTGGAGATGCCCTCCTCAGCGCAGACGTTGGCGATCTTCTCGGGAGCGCCGGTGCCCAGGTTCACGATGGCGTCCTGAGGCAGCTCCATAGCGGCCCGGCGGGCGATGATCTTCTTGGCGTCCATGGGGATGGGGGGGATATCGTCCACGGGGATGCGGAACTCACCGGAGAGAGCTCCGTCATAGGGCATGCCCAGGCACTGGTTGTTGTCCTCGGGAGAGCCCACGACGATGGCATCCACATAGATGCCGGGGATCTTCACCAGGCGGGGGTCCAGGGTGCCGCCCTGGACGATCTTTTCCACCTGGACGATGACGATGCCGCCGGAGTTCTTGGTGGCCTGGCACTGGGCGGTGACGTCCAGAGGGCCGATCTCACGGTGGACGGTGCAGTTGCCGTATTCATCGGCATAGGAGCCGCGGACCAGGCACACATTGATGGGGATGGGCTTGTAGAGCAGGCGCTCCTCGCCGTCAATGTTCACCAGCTTCACCAGGTCTTCCTTGGTGCACTCGTTGAGCTTGCCGCCCTCGTGACGGGGGTCTACGAAGGTATTCAGGCCAACGTGGGTGATGGTGCCGATGTTGTGGGCGGCGATGTCGCGGTACATGTGGGTGATGACGCCCTGAGGCAGGTTATAGGCCTCCAGCTTGTTGGCCAGAGCCAGCTCGCCCAGCTTAGCGGCGCGGTCCCAGTGACCGCCGACTACCCGCTTGCACATACCCTCGTGGCCGAAGTGGTCGCCGCCGGTGCCGTCCCGGTGGCCCTGACCGGCTGCAAAGAACAGAGTCAGGTCGCGGGGATGGCCGGTTTCCACAAAACGGTTTTCCAGAGCCTTGGTCAGCGCCTCGGGGCAGGCGCAGCTAACGAAGCCGCCGGTGGAGACGGTGTCACCGTCCTTGACCATCAGGGCCGCTTCCTCAGCGGTAATGACACGTACTTTTTTCATGCTGTAAATTCCTCTTTTGTCAGAAATTTTTTAAGCGATGGATACGGAGTCTAACTTACTTGTTCTGGAAGTGCTTTTCCTTGCGCTTTTCAACGAAGGCGCTCATGCCTTCCTTCTGGTCGGCGGTGGCGAAGCACATGGCGAACAGCTCGTTCTCCAGAGCGATGCCGTCGTCAATGTCCATCTGCATGCCGCGGTCGATACAGGCCTTGGAATACTTCACGGCGATGGGAGCGTTGGCGGTGAAGGACTTGGCCATGGCGATGGCACCGGGGATCAGCTCCTCGGGAGCATACACGGCGTTGACCAGGCCGATCTTCTCAGCCTCAGCGGCGCCGATGACCTTGCCGGAGAAGATCAGCTCCTTGGCCTTGGCGATGCCCACGCGGCGGGGCAGGCGCTGGGTGCCGGAGAAGCCAGGGGTGATGCCCAGGCCAACCTCGGGCTGGCCGAACTTGGCGCCGCCCTTGCCCTCAGCGTTGGGGCCGGCAGCCAGGATGATGTCGCAGCTCATGGCCAACTCGCAGCCGCCGCCCAGAGCGAAGCCGTTGACAGCAGCGATGGTGGGGATCTCCAGCTTCTCAATGCGGCGCATCAGGGCGCTGCCCCGCTGGCCCCACTTGCGGCCGCCGGCCACATCCAGGGGGAGCTGCTCGCCGATGTCGGCACCGGCCACAAAGGAACGGCCCTCGCCGGTAATGATGAGAGCGCCCAGCTCGGCGTCCTTCTCCACCTCGGTGATGGCCTGCTCCAGGTCGCCGATGACGGTGGAGTTCAGTGCGTTCAGCGCCTCGGGACGGTTGATGGTGAGAATGCCGATGTTTTCCTGCTTTTCATAACGAAGGGTCTGATACATAAGTAGATTCCTCCTCAAAAATAATATGTAAGCGTCTGTGCTGACGGAGATGTGGGTCCAGCTGCACCCGTCAGCCTATCCATGGTTGTACAGTGAGTAATATAGCAATTTATGTGCCAAGATTGGCAAGATGTTTTTCACAAAAATGGAGCATTCAACTGTGCGGGTTTGACAAAAAAATCGGGGGATTTCGGCGGAATTTTCCTCTTTTCAGCGACCTCATTCGGGCACTATTCAAAAATGAATAGGCTGGATGCGCATATATTTTTCCCTGCGCAGGACATCCTTTCGGCAAGAACCACGAAAGCCGGCGGGTATTTTTTCACAAAAGATACAGAATAAACTTGGCACTGGCCCTTTCTATTCGTTTTTGAATATGCTATAATCAAAAATGAATAGATCACACGCGGGAGGTACTCTCATGGCGCATACACCTGACCTTCCTCATTTCTTTGAGGAAAATATCAATCTGGAGGGACTTTTCGACATCCTCAGCCCCAAAAACAATCTGGTCCTGGCAGACGATATGATGCTCTCTGACGCAGACGGCATCATTCTCCGGGTCAGTGAGAACTATGAGCGGAACTTTGGCTTTACCCACGATTCCATCGTGGGTAAGTCGGCTTTTGATCTGGAAGCGAACGGGACCTTCCGGCCCTGTATCACTGCGGAGGTCATCCGGCAGAAGAAAAAGATCACCGCCACCCAGACCATCAACCACACCCATAAAAATGTCATGACGGTGGGAATTCCGCTGTTTGACCAAAACGGTGTGCTGAAATATGCCGTGTGCTTCAACACGGTGTCCATGGAGCAAATCAACACCATTCAGCAGAACTACCGGCATTTACAGGACTCCTTGCAGCAGTATACGCAGGAGATCGCGGAACTGCGGCTCCGGGCCACCGCCACGGATCTGGTGGTGAAGAGCCCTGCCATGCAGCGGTTGTGGACACTGATCCTGAATACCGCCAACACGAAGGCCAATATTCTCATCACCGGGGAGACCGGCGTGGGCAAAAGCGCAGTGGCCAAGGCCATCCACACCATCAGCAACCGGGCCAACGGCCCCTTTATCGAGGTCAACTGTGCGGTGCTCCATGAAAACCTCATTGAATCCGAGCTGTTCGGCTATGAAAAGGGAGCCTTTACCGGCGCGGCCTCTGCCGGCAAGATCGGTAAGATCGAGCTGGCCAACCACGGTACCCTGTTTCTGGATGAGATCGGAGAACTGCCGCCCCATATCCAATCCAAGTTGCTGCAGCTCATTCAGGAAAAGACCATCGAGCGGGTGTCCGGCACCAAGCGCATTGAGTTGGATTTCCGTCTGTTGGTGGCCACTAACCGCAATCTGGAGGAGGAGGTGCAGCGGGGGCTGTTCCGTTCGGACCTTTTCTACCGGCTGAACGTCATCCGGGTCCACATTCCCCCTCTGCGGCAGCGCCCTGAGGATATCCTGCCTATGGCGCATCAGTTTTTGGAGCGGTTCTGCAAGGAATACGGCAAGCAGCTGGCGTTAAGTCCCCGGTTTGTGGCCTTTCTGGAGCAATATCCCTGGCCCGGCAATGTGCGTCAGCTGGAAAACCTGATGGAACGGCTGGTCATCACCGCCCAGAATCCGATTTTGGACATTACGGCCCTGCCGCTGGAATACAACAGCGGCGGCAGCGCACCGGACCTCCCCTCTCAGGAGGGGACTCTGGCGGAGCGGATGGATGCCTTCGAGGGACAGATCATCCGGGATTCCTACCGCCGCTGCGGCACCACGGTGGCTGTGGCGAAGGAACTGGGCATCTCTCAGGCCACCGCTGTCCGGAAAATCGCCAAATATGTGAAGGACCGGAAGGAATGAAGCTGTTATGAATCTCATTTCTTTAAAAACAGAACTGCGGCAGGAGCTGAAGCTGACGCCGCAGCTACTGCAATCCATGGAAGTCTTGCAGATGAATTCTCAGGAGTTGCTGGACTATCTGGGGAATCTCTCCGAGGAGAATCCCACCTTGGAACTTTCGGAGGCCTCGGAGCTTCGCTCTGCCTATGCGGAGCTGCGGCAGAAAGCCAGTTGGCTGGACGCGGGGACCTTTGGGACCTCCTTTGCCCATGAGGAGGATGCCCCACCGGAGCCGGGAGCGACTGATAAGGAGCTGGACAGCCTGTCTGCGTTTCTCTGCGATCAGTTGGAACGGAAACGACTGCCGAAGCCCATGCTGGCCCTGTGTAAATATATGGCGGAGCTGGTGGACGAGGACGGATATCTGACGCAGGAGGATCTGGACGGCCTGACAGAAATGAAGATCCCCCAGACGATGGTAGATCAGGCGCTGGATGCGATTCAGTCCTTGGAGCCTGCCGGCGTGGGCGCCCGGGACCTGTCGGAGTGTCTGGTGCTTCAGCTGAGCCGCCGGAAGGACAACGTTCCCTACGCTATGGACATTGCCGCACGGTTCCTCACGGAACTGAGCCGCAGCCACTATGGGCCCATCACCAAGGCCCTTGGGGCCAGCATCTCTGAAATTCAGGCGGCGGAGAAGGCCATCGCTGCCTTGGATCCTCACCCCGGTCAGGCGTTTCAGCCGGCAGAGCCGACCCTCTATGTCCGGCCGGATGTGTTCATTGTGGAGTTGGAAGGGGAATTGCAGGTGCTGCTGAACGAATACTATCTTCCAAAGGTCACTGTGAACCCTTATTACAGCAGTATGGCCAAGGAGAGTGACGATCCGGAGGCCCGCACTTATTTAAAGGAGAAGCTGCGGCAGACCAAATGGCTGCTGGACAGTCTGGAACGCCGGGGCAGCACCCTGCGCCGCTGCGCGCAGGCCATTCTGGACGCGCAGAGACCATTCTTTTCCGGGCAGACTGCGGAACTGTCACCCATGAAGCTGTCCTCCCTGGCGGAGACACTGGACCTGCACCCTTCCACCGTTTCCCGGGCCGTGCGGGATAAATACCTGCAATGCCGTCAGGGAATCTATCCGCTGCGATACTTTTTCAGTCGGGCGGTGGGACAGCAAGGACTGTCCCGTCAGGCGGTGAAGCAGCGGATGCTGCTTCGCTTCAAGGATGAGGATTCCAGCCATCCTCTCAGTGATCAGGCACTTTGCGACCTGCTGGCGGAGGAGGGGATTTTTCTGGCCCGCCGCACTGTGGCAAAATATCGGATCGAGCTGGGAATCGGTTCCTCCACGGCCCGCCGGGCCCGGAACCGTGGAAAATAAGGCATGATGAGTTAAGATCAAAAGACGGAAGGCCCTGATTAGCTTCCGCTGACACCTATTTAATTTTAGAGGTATGCGTTGATTTGATGCATACCTCTGTTTTTTGCAATGACGGGCGTATGACCGGCAAGACAGCCGAAGAGAATTTGGAGTTTTTTGCAAGAGCCTTGTAAAACGGGAATCGAAATGAATTTACGTTGCGTAAGGTGACGTAAAAATTTTGTAAAAACTAAAAACTTTTCTTGCAATCAAGGTTGTCAGTTTGTATAATAGGCGTATGAATAAAGGGGTGAGCTTTATGGACAATGACGGATTGACCCAGTATATGCGGATTGCAATCTCTGTGGCTGAGCGGATCGCGGCGGGAGAACTGCGGGAAGGGGAAAAAATTTCCGGTCGGTCCAAGCTCTCGTCGGAATATGAGGTGTCGCCGGAGACTGTCCGGCGGGCCATCCAGCTTCTCAGTGATATGCGGGTGGTGGCGGTGAAGGAACAGAGCGGCGTATATGTGCTCTCTGCGGACAATGCCAAGCGCTATCTGCAAAACTTTGAGAACAGGGCAGATCTGATGAGCAAACGCCGGAAACTGCGGGAACTGATCGAGGAAAAGGAGGCGCTGAACCGCCGCATGGGGGAACTGTGCCAGAGTATTCTGGAGGATACCCTTTATCCTGTTCAACCGGCGGAGACGCTGCCTACGTTTAGCTGCCGGGTGCCGGATGGCTGGTACGGCATCGGAAAAAATTTGGGTGACCTGCGATTCTGGCAGGCTACCGGCGCTACGGTGGCTGCCATCCGCCGGGGCACCACGGATATTCTTTCCCCCGGCCCTTACGCGGAGCTGTACGCCGGGGATACCGTTATTTTTGTGGGCGAAAAGAAAGCGAAGGAGGCGGTAGAACGCTTCCTGAACACAGAGCAGGAAACCGGATCCGGCAAGGGTCCTTAATCGGAAAGGAGCAGCCTATGGTTCACAATCAACTTCACGCAATCGACCTCATCATCATCGCAGCCTACCTGATTTCCATGGTTTTGATCGGCGTGGTGGTGGTCAAGAAAGTTCAGAGCATGGACGACTACTATCTGGGCGGCCGGTCCTTCGGTCCACTGGTGCTGATGGCTACCGTGTGCGCCACCATCATTGGCGGCAGCGGCCTTATGGGCCGGGCGGGCGTGGCCTATTCCAGCGGCTTCAAGGCCATTATGACGGCACTGCCCTATCTTCTGGGTATGTTTATTTTCTCCGGCTTTGCCGGGCGGATCTCCGCAGTGGGCACTACGTTCCATGTGACCTCAATCCCGGACCTTTTTGAGCAGCGCTTCGGCAAGACCACCAAGGTGATTTTAGGCGGCCTGATCGCCTTTACCATGATGGGCACTGTGGCCTCGCAGGTGACGGCCACCGCCACCATCATCAATATGCTGGGCAATGAGATCGGAATTTCCTACGAGATGGGCGCGCTCATCGCCTGTGTCGTGTTTATAGTCTATACGGCCACCTCCGGCCTGTTCGGCGTGATCTATACGGATGTATTTCAGTTTGGCATGCTGATTCTGTTTGTCTACATTCTGATTCCCTCGGCGTCTCTGGTCAAGCTGGGTGGCTTGTCCGTCTTTTTGGAGGGACTTGCTCCGGAATTGGCAAAGCCCTATCTGGATGGCGGCATCGTGGGCGATATCATTACCTATTTCGTCTTTACTCTGGCGGGAGCGGAAATGTGGCAGCGGGCCTTCGCTGCCAAGAGCCAGAAAGCGGCCAAGGAGGGCCTGTTCCTGGGGACTCTGGCCTATGGACTTACCATTCCACTGGTGTGGTTCATGGGCGTGGTGGCACATCAACTGGTGTCGGCGGAAAAACTGGCCCAGTACGGCTCTACGGACGCGGTGGTCCCGGCTCTGGCCATTGAGATCCTGCCGGTGGGCCTGACGGGTCTGGCACTGGCGGGGATTCTGTCCGTTATCATGTCTACGGCGGACAGCTACCTGATCGTCTCCGTGCAGACCTGCGTCCACGATATTTATAAGGTCTTCAATCCCAATATTTCTGAGAAAAAGGAACTGCGGCTGACCCGCGTGTTTGCGGTGATCCTACCCTTGGGAGCGCTGGTGATCGCCCTGTACATCAAAAACGCTTACAGCATTCTGATGTTCGCGTGGAGCTTTTACGCGGCGGCGGCGGGACTGCCGGCATTTGCGGCGCTGTATTGGAAAAAGGCCACCAAGGCCGGCATCATCGTCGGTATGGTGGCGGGTTTCACGGTCTGTGTAGGCTGGAAGCTGGCGGGGGTGCCCTTCGGCCTCGGGCCTACGGTCCCCGGCGCCATTGCCTGCGCTGCTGCATTGGTTGGAGTCAGTCTGGCTACCTATCGGAAGACACCGACCCCCTTCCTGGACCCTTATCAGAACGCGGCGGGCCGCTGAATGGTTGATGCCGGTATGAAAATCTGATACCATATTCTCCGGGGAAGATTCCCCGGAGAATTTTTTACTTTTTACGCGACGGAACGCACGGATTTCTCGTCTATGTGGGCAGAGAGACAAAAGGAGGCGCGGCTATGGACGATACGCAGATCATTGACCTCTACTGGGACCGGGATCAGGGAGCCATTACGGCTACCGCCGGGAAGTACGGCAGCTTTCTCCATGCTCTGTCCTGGAATATCCTCCGCAGCCATCACGATGCGGAAGAGTGCGTTAACGATACTTATTTCCGGGCCTGGAACGCCATACCGCCGGAGCGACCAGGTGCACTTCGGGCCTGGCTGGGGCGGATCACCCGGAACCTGTCGCTGGACCGCTGGAAGGCGGGGCGGACCCAAAGCCGGGGCGCGGGTATGGAGACGCTGCTGGGGGAACTGGACGAGTGCATCCCCGACCATCGGGGACCGGAGCAGGCGGCGGAGGAGCGGGTTTTGGCGGAATGTGTCAGCGCGTTTCTGCGGGGACAGACGACGGATAACCGGTATATCTTCCTGCGGCGCTACTGGTACGGCGAGGATATCGCCGCCATCGCAAAGCGTCTGGATTGCGGCGAGAGCCGGGTAAAATCTGCCCTGTTCCGCACGAGAAAGGCCCTGCGGGCATTTTTGGAAAAGGAGGGGATCGTGGTATGAAAGCAGAGCGATTGTTCCGGGCCATCGGTTTGGTGGATGAGGGTCTGATCGAGGCGGCCGCTGAGACCCCTGCGAAAAAGCGGCCCGTCTGGCGGCGGTATGCGGCTGCAGCGGCCTGCTTGATGGTGCTCTGCGGGGCGGGAGCCGTCTATCTGATCACCGGCGGATTTCGCGGCTATGGGGCCAGTGCGGGGGGCAGCGGGATCAACAACGCGGGCGGCGCTGCAGACGCCGTCACCTTTATGTCGTATGCCGGGCCGGTGTTGCCCCTGACCACAGCAGAAGAAAACCCCGGCGTGACGGCGGAACGCCGCACGGATTGGGATTTTACCCCCCGGACAGACCCGGAGGGGTACGATTCTCAGTGGGGCGCTACGGTGACGGACAGCTATGTTCTCCGCAATCCAACCGATACGGATGTGACGCTGACCCTGCTGTATCCCATTGTGGGCGGGATCAAGGATCTGCTTTCCATAGATCCCAGCGTGACGGTGAACGGAGAGAAAGCGGAGACGGAGTTGGTTATCGGCGATTACGCGGGCGGCTTTGGCGGCGCCGGCGGCGGTGACACTTCTACCCTGAATCTGCGGTATCCCAGCCAATGGACGGATTATCAGGCGCTTCTGGACGGCGGTGATTACAGAGAGACGGTTACCGGGACGCAAATACCGGCGGATATGCCGGTCACGGTCTATACCTTTACGGATTTTGAAGCGCCCACGGAGCAATATCAGGCGGCTACCCAGGCGGTGACGTTTACGGCAGATGAAACCCGTACCACGGTACTGTCCTACGGCTTTGAGGGGTACGGCTGGGATGAACGCACCGGAGAGATCACTTACAGCTATTTTGTACCTGACGGTCAGCGGCGGAGTAAAACCGACAAGAAGCTGATCGTGATCGGGACGGACCTGACGGGCTATACATTACAAGGCTATCAGGATGGCGGCTGCGATTCCGGCGAGGAGATAGAGGGTGTTTCCTGCACCGTTACTCGGAGTGAGACCACGCTTCATGAGACGCTGCTGACCCTGTGCCGGGAGATCCTTGACACAATGGAAGAAAATCCCGGCTATTACGGTTGGCTCAGCGAGGCGGCGGAGATTTTGAACCCGGAAACTTATTGCTTGCTGGCGGAGCGGGCGTTGGAGCAATACGGCCTGTTGTCGGATAAACCGGTGGACCGTTATGACAGCGGACGGCTGGATGAGCTGATGGACGAGGTGCTGTCTGTGGATCGGGTACTGTATCTGAAAACGGAGGTTACCGTTCCGACTGGCGGTACGGCGGAGGTCACGGCGCAGTACTGGAAGGCCCCCAGCTTTGACTTTGCCTGCTCCGGCTCAGAGCATCGGAATTTACAGGGATATGATCTGATGACCACGCTGGATTCCACTCTGGCCTTCACGGCCCAGACAGCCTCCGTTACCCATGCAGAAAACGTCCAAATCACAGGCCAGAACATCGGTTTTGATCCGGAAAATGGCGTTACGGAGGTGAAGTTGGACCCAAACCAGCCCCATTATTATTTGGAAATTCAACCGGTTCCCAAGGAGACAGATTGACAGACGGAATGAACAGGAGGCACAGCATTGACGCTGTGCCTCCTGCGTTCATCTGTTATTTTTCGTAGAATTTGATCAGAGCCTGAGTGCCCAGATCACCGCAGCCTCGGTCGATCAAGGATTGACAGTTGGAAAGCGCCTGCTGCAAAACATTCAGATCCAGCCCGGCGTTTTCTGCTTCCTCTTCCGCAAGACGCATATCTTTCACAAAGTGCTTCATGAAGAAGCCGGGGGCAAAGTCACCTGTCAGGATCTTCTTGCCCTGAAAGTCCAGCTGCTTGCTGCCAGCGGCTCCGGTGGATACGGCGCCCAGCAAAGTATTCCCGTCTAACCCCTCCGCCTTGGCATAGGCCAGGGCTTCACACACGCCGGAGAGCGCTCCGGCGATCATGATCTGATTGGCCATTTTGGCGTGTTGGCCGCAGCCTGCGGGACCGAAATAGGTGATGTTAGTGCCCATTGCCTGGAAAATGGGGAGGCAAGCGTCGAAATCTGCCTGATCGCCGCCTACCAGAATGGAAAGCGTTCCAGCACGGGCCCCGCTGTCACCGCCGGTGACGGGGGCGTCCAGCACTCGCAGTCTCCGGGCGGCGCCCTCTTGGTAGATCCGCTGGGCCAGGGTGGGGCTGGTGGTGGTCATGTCGATGAGCGTCATACCCTTGGCGGCACTGTCCAGAATATTGCCGGGGGCAAAGTAGACCTCCTCCACATCCTTGGGGAAGCCCACCATGGTGATGACCACCTCGCTGGCCTTTACGCACTCCGCAATGCTGCCGTGGGGTACGGCACCCTCGGATATCACGTCTGCCACTTTTTCCGGGTGACGGGCATAAATGTGGACCTCGTAGCCCGCTTTCATCAGGTTCCGCACCATGGCTTTCCCCATGATGCCTACGCCGATCCAGCTGATCCTCTGCATATTGATCCCTCCTGTGTCATTTTTTTCAGCATGACACATTTAAAGAGGAGTGTCAAGAGAAACAACTGTCCTTGTTGCAAATACACATAAAATTGATAGGAAAAGCACGGAAAATTTGACATCTGAAATCTTGACGAATAAACTGCGCGGGACTATAATCAGTCCATCAATTTCGGAGCGGGCCAACGCTTCGGCCATATTGAAAATGCGTGGATCGAGACAAGTACCGTGGCCAAACGGTCACAGCGAGCCGGGGGCAGTGGAAGCCCGGTACAACGGGGCGGCGGGAATAACACTCAGGAGCAGCGATCTGAACGGCGACAGCCCAGTAGGAGAGACGCGGCGTGCGGCGTTAAAGCACAGGGGTTTGTTGGAACCCCGCAAAGGGGCTGATTTTGAATCAGCAAGTTAGGTGGCACCACGGATGCGGCAGCGATTCGTCCTAAAATTTTAGGATCGTTCGCTGCTTTTATTTTTTCCGGAGGTGCTTTTTTATGTGCGCAATTATGGGATTTTCCACGAAGAAACTGGACAAGCATGAGATTTGGGAGTATTTCGACCGAACACTCTCCCGGGGACCCGATATGTCCAAGATCATGGACACCGGCTCTGGCTGGCTGTGTTTCCACCGGCTGGCCATCATGGGCCTGACCGAGGCCGGCATGCAGCCCTTTGAGCTGGACGGCGACATGGTGGTCTGCAACGGCGAGCTGTACGGCTTCCGCCCCCTGAAGCGGCAGCTGACGGAGAAGGGCTACGAATTCAAGAGCGGCAGCGACTGCGAGATCATTCTGCCGTTGTACCGGGAATACGGCCTTTCTATGTTTGCCAAGCTGGACGCGGAGTTTGCCATGATCATCTATGACCACAAGACGGATTCCCTCATCGCCGCCCGGGACCCCATCGGCATCCGGCCGCTGTTCTACGGCTATCTGGATGACGGCGGCATCGTGTTCGCCAGCGAGGCCAAGAACCTTATCGGCCTCTGCAAGGAGGTCTGTCCCTTCCCGCCGGGGCATTATTACGCAGACGGCAAGTTCGTCCGCTACGCCGACCTGACCACTGTTACGGAGTATTGCCATGATAATCTGGAGACCGTCTGCCGCACCATCCGCAATAAACTGATCGCCGGTGTGGATAAGCGGCTGGACGCCGATGCCCCGTTGGGCTTCCTGCTCTCCGGCGGCCTGGATTCCTCTCTGGTGTGCGCCATCAGCGCCCTGGTGCTGGGGAAGAAGATCCGTACTTTCGCCATCGGAATGGACAAGGATGCCATTGATCTGAAATACGCCAGAGAAGTGGCGGATTACATCGGCGCGGATCACACCGAGGTATATATGACCCGCCAGCAGGTGCTGGATACGCTGGAAGAGGTGATCTCCCTGCTGGGGACCTATGACATCACCACCATCCGGGCCAGCATGGGCATGTACCTCTGCTGCAAGGCCATCCACGAGCAGACCGACATCCGGGTGCTGCTGACCGGCGAGATCAGTGACGAGCTCTTCGGCTACAAGTACACCGACTTCGCCCCCTCTCCCGAGGCCTTCCAGCAGGAGGCCAAGAAGCGGGTGGATGAGCTGTATATGTACGATGTGCTCCGGGCGGACCGCTGCATCTCCGCCAACTCTCTGGAAGCCCGGGTGCCCTTCGGCGACCTGGATTTCGTGAAGTACGTCATGAACATCGATCCGGCCATGAAGGTCAACACCTACGACATGGGCAAGTACCTTCTGCGCCACGCCTTTGAAAAGGACCACCTGCTGCCTGACGACATCCTCTGGCGCCAGAAGGCCGCCTTCTCCGACGCCGTGGGCCACTCCATGGTGGACGACCTGAAGGAGTACGCCGAGACCAAGTACACCGACGCCGAGTTTGAGGAAAAGCGGAAGAAATACGATTTTGCCCAGCCGTTCACCAAGGAATCCCTGCTGTACCGGGAGATCTTCGAGAAGTACTATCCCGGCCAGGCCCCCATGGTGAAGGACTTCTGGATGCCAAATAAGAGCTGGAAGGGCTGCGACGTCAACGATCCCTCTGCCCGCGTGCTGAGCAACTACGGCGAGAGCGGAACATAAAGAATCAAATCACCTCCGTCGTTTTCGGCGGAGGTGATTTTGATACACATATAAATTAAGGGGTACACTTCGGCCTTTTCAGTGCTTTCGGGCTTAGTCAGAGGGGTTGATCTGGGAGAGGTAGCGGTAAATGCTGGCGGTGGAACAGCCGAGGGCGGCCGCGGCGCTTTTAATGGCGCCCTTCAGCAGAAAAATGCCGGCGGATTCCAGAGAAGTGATGACCTGAAGCCGCTCGCTGTGGGTGAGGTGGCCGGGCGTGACCCCCATCCGTTCCAACTCCCGGTTGATGGCGTCCAAAGCCACCGCATCTGCGGAGTTGCGGAATTTTTCCGGGGAGGATCGGGCGGATATGTCATCTTCACTCTCCGGCAGCGGCTGTGCCAGCACATCGGTTACGAACAGGTCCGGGTGGCACAGCTTCAGGATATGGTCGCTGATGGCCCGATAGCGGCTGTCATCAAAGTTGATGCACAGCAGACCGATGAGCTTGCCGTTGTCCTTGATGAAAAAGGTGCTGGATCGGAGGTCTTTTCCGTTGACGTTGATGCTGTAATAGTGGAGATGATAGTCCGTATGCTCATAGCTCTTGTCCCGGAGAATACTCAGGGACATATTGGTCAGAGGCGCGCCGACCTCCCGGCCGCTGATATAATTATTGGCGATGGCGATGATGGAACGGTCCTTCCGGGTCAGATCGTGGAGGGCCACTTCATAGTCGGGACCCAGCGCTTTCCCCAAAAATTCGGTCAGCTTGATGTAATGCTGAAGAATCAGGTTGGAAGAGGACGTCATAAGATTCCCTCGTTTCATTTTGCATATTTTCAGGCTATGAAAATATTATATATGAGAAAGTCATATTGTCAAAGTAAAAAATAATGAGAAAAAATTATTATCCGTCCATCGAGGAAACGTGCAAAATATATAAATTTAAACAGCTAAACAGCGTAAAAAATATTGAAGGTATGCAAAAAAATCGCAATAAAAGTTGACGACCCTTAAAAAACATGATAAAATAATCGCACAACAGGAAAGGGGCGGAGACAGGATCCCTGCTTGGCGTTCAATTCAGGCAGCCTGAAACGAGCCGCTCCACGATTCTTTTGTATCGGATACTGTCCGCTAGGCGCAAGGCGGTGCGAGAGCCGCTCTTCGACGACCGGGGTATCTCCAAAAAAACAGGCGAAAAACGCCAAATTATGGAGGTAAACAAAATGGACAAGAATGCGAAGCACTATCCCTTGAACGTGACGATGCCTCAGCACTGCGCATATGTGGTGCGCGATCTTCCTCAGGCTACCGTTGAGCAGCGCGAGCGCGCTCTGAACGCTACGCACTGGAATGAGTTTGCATTCCCCTCCGGCATGCTGACTGTGGATATGCTGTCTGACTCCGGTACCACCGCAATGACCAACCAGCAGTGGGCCACCCTGTTCCTGGGCGACGAGGCTTACGGCCGCAACACCGGCTACTATGTGCTGCTGGATACCTTCCGCGACATTTTCGAGCGCGGCGGCGAGAAGAACTGGAAGAAGGTCATCGACCTGGTCCGCACCGATTGCCGTGACATTGAGAAGATGATGGACGAGGTCTATCTCTGCGAGTATGAGGGCGGCCTGTTCAACGGCGGCGCTGCTCAGATGGAGCGCCCCAATGCCTTCATCATCCAGCAGGGCCGTGCCGCTGAGTCCGTCCTGATGGAGATCGTGAAGAAGATCCTGGCCCAGCGTCATCCCGGCAAGGTCTTCACCATCCCCTCCAACGGCCACTTCGACACCACCGAGGGCAACATCAAGCAGATGGGCTCCATCCCCCGCAACCTGTACAACAAGGAGCTGCTGTATGAGATCCCCGAGGGCGGCTCTTACGAGAAGAACCCGTTCAAGGGCAACATGGACATCGAGAAGCTGGAGCAGCTGATCCAGGGCGTTGGTCCCGAGAACGTACCTCTGGTGTTCACCTGCATCACCAACAACCCCATCTGCGGTCAGCCCGTCTCCATGGCCAACCTGCGGGAGGTATCCCGGATCTGCCAAAAATACGGCATCCCGCTCTGCATCGACGCCGCCCGCTATGCAGAAAACGCCATGTTCATCAAGCAGCGGGAGGCGGGTTACGCCGACAAAAGCATCCCGGAGATCGTGCGGGAGTGCTTCAGCTACGCCGATATGTTCACCATGTCCGCCAAAAAGGATACGCTGGTCAATATGGGAGGTGTCCATGTTTCCCTTGAAGGGGGCGACCAGCTCGGGGTGCTTGGCTTCCTCGCAGACGCACTCCAGCGCTCGGGCACCGGAGAGCACCACATGGCCGCGGGTGGTGTCAAAAAACAGGTTGGCCAGGGCGTAGGTTCCTGGGTGCAAAAGGTTGGGAAACAGGACCTTTTCGGCCGCCCGGCCCTGGTGTACCGGGCAGAAAAAGCCGTAGCCGAACACGTCCTGACAGGCTTGGATAAAACGGTAGTAGCTCTTCGCGCCGGCGTAGGCCTCGTCGCCCCGCAGGAGCCCCGACCACATCTCCGAACTCATGGCGTTGGTGCCGGAGTCCGTCAGGGTGTCGATGTAGACATCCTCCCCCTTCAGGCGGAACAGGTTGTAGCTCGCCTCCCGGATCTTGTCACAGCGCTCTTCTCGGGTCAGCATTTTGATGTTTTCCACCATTTTAATGCGGAACGGCTCGGGAATGTACTTGGCCATGCTTGATACCTCCAAAATAAACATATATTTGCAGGTACCCCGGTCCCCGGCGGTGCGGAGTGGCTGCGCCGGGTAGCGGACAGTACAGGCTGACGGGGGAATATTCCATTGTGGGGCCGGCGACCTACCGGCCGATGTGATCCAGCACGACCTCTTCGAAGTGGAGGGGGGACAGGTGACAGGCGTTGAGCTGATTGGCCAGGTGCAGGACGGGCTCCCGGTAGGTGGAGATGTCGCGGATGACGCGGATCTGGACCCAGGCGTCCGACTGGTGACAGAGACACTGAAGGCCGTAGGTGTCGTATTTTCCCAGGGTGACGTCCTCCACCGTGGAGCAGATGGCCTGATAGCGCGCCCTGCATCCGGTGGGGACCGCGGTATCGGGCGACTGCCGGTCCAGCATGTCCGGCTCCGAAGCTGCTGCCGATAAGGCGGGCAGCGTGACCGTCAACGGCGAGATCGCGCCCCTGATCGAGTTGGGCGCGGGCTTTGACTTGGACCTGACCGCGCGGGAGAACGTCTTTCTGAACGGTGCGGTGCTCGGCCATGACCGCGCCTACATGCAGGAGCACTTCCAGAACATCATCGACTTTGCTGAACTGTGGGATTTTGTCGATGTGCCGGTAAAAAACTATTCCAGCGGCATGATCGCGCGGCTGGGCTTCTCGATTGCGACAGAGGTCCGGGCCGACATTCTGGCCTGCGACGAGATTTTGTCCGTCGGTGACTTTATGTTCCAGCAGAAGTGCCACCAGCGGATGGAGCAGATGCTCTCCGGCGGCAC
>OGNB01000647.1_pt1 | contig 24801 bp, 39 predicted proteins | sample 1573301 | NCBI WGS metagenome assembly OGNB01 (sample SAMEA2581914, study PRJEB24529) | metagenome | biome: Human gut stool | place: China | collected 2011
GAACAAACCATTGAAGCTGTTCGTCTCCTCATTTAGAACAGACTTAAGATTCCTCCAATCTACATTGTAAGCAAAATTGGTCTGGTCTACTTTTACAGATTGTGATGATGCAAAGTTAGGTAACACGATTTTACCGTTCTCATCAAGTTTCTTCGCAAAGGGGTCTGCCCCATGAGATACCAAAGATAACTCCATGTAATACATAATCTCAGTGGCTATCTTACGAACCAATTGACCTTTCTCATCGTAAGTACCCATTTTCTCGTAGAACTCCCACTCTTTCTCAAACTGATGAGAAGGCTTCCACCTGTAAACTACAGTACATGAAACTGAATGGATAGAAGGTGGATCCATGTTTATACCCCTTGCAATATTGGGGTGAGACTTAGCATCTATCTTCAAACGGGCATTGATTCCAGCCGGGATAGTTTTATCTCCAACTTTGTAGGCTTCTTGCCATACATTATCAACTACTGCCCCAAGCTCGTTACCAACCTGCATATCATGGTTGGGATATACAGACTGACCAACCATCAAACCCATTGATTTCTTCAGTACCTCAACAGGGAACTCTATCAGGCCTCTACCAGATATAACCACTGTGTTTGATAGCATTCTGAATAGTGGTTGGATAAATTCCCCATCTTTAGCTGTAAAGTCATCCTCTTTGGCTTCTGGGTAATAGGTATTAAATGCAGGTGGGTCATTCCAGAATCCGAAACTCGATTGGTCCTTCATGTTTTGACCCAACTCCTGTTTAAGTGGAAGTTGGGTCGGTATATTAGATGCAATCAGAGATCGAATTCCACAAAGTGTAACCTGCTCCTCGTAAAAATCTCTCATATCATTTCACTTTTGGTTGTGGTTTATTTTTCTCCCGAGTCCTCTTATCAGACTCATCTTTTTCTTTCTCTCTCGTTTGTTGAGCTCCATTCTCCTCAATGGGTGCTCTCGGTTCTTTTTGGGCTGGGGCATCATAACCTAACTCATCAGCAGCTTGCTCTTGAGATATAATACCCATCATGTATTTGTTAGATACATTCCTGATCTTGTATTCCTCTGCTTGCTCTGTTTTGAGTAAGTCTGTGATTGTAGAAGGATTAAACTCTACTCTCAAGGTTTTGAACTTGAATCCAGCCAACAATAGCTCATATTTATAACCAACCTCCAAGTCAGCTGCAACTATACTCTGGACAGCCCTTAGTTGAGATAACATCTTGGTAAAGATAATACTCAACCCTGTTTCCGTACCTCCATTGGTTTTTAACCCCATGAATGTTCCAGGATATTTGAGAGAGTTAGCTACCTTACGTTGAGCTTCTGAATATAGGTCTGCAACACCATTCATATCCTTGGTTGTGGAATGGAACTCGAAATTGTGGTCATCATTGTAACCAGTTACCACTCCATTAGATACTCCCTTCATAATCTCAGCTTGAGTTTTACGTAGGAAAGCATCTAACTTACCGAGGTATGCAGAATCACTCTCACCGTCTTCTTGAGTAGGTTTCTCAACTTTAACTTCAAGGAATCCAATAAGACCCATCAAAGTTAAGAGGTTGTCAACGTTCTCATCCATCCGGTATAACTTGGCTATGGTTCTCAATGCAGGTAACCAAGGTGGAATCCCATAAGGTACTTCTGAGAACCCATTTATAGCGAAGTACTTGTAGGTTCTCTGGTTCAGTTTCAGGTAAAAGTCTTTAGGAAGTGTTACTGGATTACCACCATTGGTACCCACTACATATTGGTATGGGAAATAACGTTGTTTTCTAGAATCATATACCCAACGTATATTCTCTGGAGCAACCATGATACATGATTTAACTCCTTTCAAATCGTTGTCAATCACCCACTCATTTGAGATACAACCAGTAAGATAGGCCTGTGCTATAAGTTTACTGACAAAGTTATCCATGTTAGCAACTCCATCAACCCAAGTTTTACTTTTCTCAGAGAGGTGATCTCTCATTCTCTTCACTTGGTCTGCAGGTACCTGTGGGTCGAATTTGATTTTGTGGCCAGTGTTAGTTAATAACACCAAGTCATTTAACGCTAAAGAAAGGTTATCATCCATGATAGCCAGTTTCCTTATCTGGGGTAATACCTTCAATAGTAGGTCTGATACGATTAGTTTTTTGCTCGGAGATAACTCATTCACAAAAAATTCATTACCAAGCCCAATATCTAAATATGTAGACCTCCCTGTTGGGAGAGATCTGGGATTGGTAGTTACATCCATTACAGAACCTCCTGCAAAGGCTTTGTTTTTAAGCTTTACCATATTAAATCGGATTTGTTACTAAGTTTTTCTTGCCTTTTCTGATATAATTAGTTATGGCTTTAGCCATTATGCAGTCATCTGTGTAAACCGCATCATCTTCATAGAGGTTATCATCGTTTGCCTTATCTTTACCCATGGCAACTGGCCTGTTCCTTGAGTCAAAGATAAACGTATAAGACTCATCTACAAAGAATTTGTCGATTATGCTAACGTTGTCAAAACGAATATCTTCCTCTAACTCATCTATAATAATTGGTCTAGTAGAGGTGGTTGTATACCATCCCGGAATATCTTCTGCTTCAGGCTTACTTTTACCCTTCTTTTTCAAGAGTTTTTTAGCGTAGTATAGATTAGGATAGCCATGGTCCTGAATCTTAGATGTTACTGCCAAACCAATATCGTTTGATTCCGGTGCTATCAAAGCATTATTGAATCTTTTACCGGTGTGCATGAGTAGGTTAGCATACTTAGAAGGATTTATTTTCCCCCTGAAATACGCTAACTCTTCCCCATGACGATTCATAACAGAAAATGCAGAATAGTCGTTGGCACGACCGATAGCAACGTCAGCACCGATGAAACATCTTTCACCGGGTTTAGCGAAACGTTTTATGTAGAGTCTACCGTTTTGTTCGATAGAAACGTAATCATCTGGATAAGGTAAGCATTCTTCTATCGCTCGTATGCAGTTCAAATCGAATACTGTAGCCCCTGAAGAAAGGAAGTCACCGTCAATCTCCTGTGCAGTTCTTCTTGGTCCAAGAGATTTACTCATAGAGCTATACCACTCATCATCTCGTTCGGGGTGCATTTGCCAATACAACCTGATAGGATTGAAGTAACTATCCCCATTCTTGGCATCAACCCATTGTTTGTGGAAGAAATTTCCAATTCCCATTGGCGTGCTGTTCAAGATAGCCGATCCCCCAGTGTTGTGATTTACAAAGCCATCTGCTGATATATAGCTATGATCTCCCTCTACCTGTATATCATATATGGGTTCTATGGTTTTTTTAACTAATGTTAGTTTAGAAATATACACTCTACCACCCCTTTCTTCAAAAATCCTTTTTACAAACTTACTAGCTTGTAAATTATCTGGATATACCTCATTGGCTATTTCTTTGTATGAATACCCCTGTTTACGCATCTCTAGAATCTTACCTCTTTTAACCAAATCTGGTAACCTATCACCAGATATGGGGTTTAAATATAATCCAAGATTCTCTTTATACGCTTTTTCTATATTCTCTTTCGGAGTAACATACCTAAGGTTAGTTATATAGTTATGGGATTTATCATTATCTATATGGTCCACTTGATACCCATTAGGTTTTTGTCCTAAAAACGCTTCTGCAACTAATACGTGTACATTTCTTTGAAATAATTTACTTTTCCCTTGGTTTTTACAATCACCAGTTTCTCTTTTTGTACCATCACTTAACCCAACCCTAAAATAACCAAATTTATTTTTCCTTTGAGCTACTTTAGTTAAGTTACCTTTCTTTTTTCTATATACATTACCCAAGTTAGATATATAAAAATCAGGGAAATCTTTTATGGGCTTTATCTCCTCTACTAGGGGTGGTTTAGTTATTGTGTTTACATCTCTAAAATCTTTTATTTTAGTATCAACCCCAACTATATTTAAATCTTCCTCAATTATCTCTCTTACTGTTTTCCACCCACTTGTTGTAAATAACCTATGTGCTGGAGTATATCCACCTATATTACCATGGGTATCTTCTACATACCAAGTTTCAAGATTACCCTTATTTTGAGTATGTGTAATTTTTCTCCAATTACCCTCATGTGTTAGAGTATAAACCTCTTCCGAAGAAATTTCTTTTACACCCCGTTCTTTAGGACATATACTTCCTAGTTCTATTACCTTAGTATATAACCTAAATTTCTCTTTCCCATTAATTTTACCTAATGAGACTTTTTTCTGGTAAAGTATTGGTGTAGAATAAATTGCGCAACTTAAAGTTGGGAATGCTGCTGCCCAAATCCTATCTGCCCATCTAACGATTGCAGCCTCGTCTATCACAAGTAAGGAAACTGCCTCTGAACGACCAGCTTCCTCTGTTGTTGGTACTGAAGTTATAGAAGACCCATTCACAAACTCTAGTACTGTAGCAGTACCGAAAGAATCTCCACGCGTTTGAGTTACAGGTGTTTTCAACCACTCGGGAAGGTTCTTGTACATGTACTTAATCCTTTTCAGAACTCGTTTAGCAACCATATCCTTGATTGAGATAATCTGGATGTTCTTGTTGTCGTTAAACATAGCCAACCATAAGCAAAACAGAGCGATAAGCTCAGTTAAACCTGCCTGACGAAATTTAAGGATTATGTTGAACCTGTAGTTTAGAAAATCCCAAAGAACTGCTCTCTGGTATTCGTAGAGGTTGAATTTCACTTTCCCCCTTACAGGATGGATGATATACACGAAATTTGCAAAGTAAAACGGATTTACTTTGCATTGCCGATACATATCGAATTGTGCTCTATCTAGGGTTATTATCTTTTTCTCCATATCCTAAACTTTAACCCAACCTCTAATCTGGGTCGTTCATCTAATAATAGAACCTCAGAAGCTCTGAAGAACGCATACTTGTTGGATGAAAACTGAAAATCAAGCTGGTATTCTCCAAAAGGCTTTTCACGTAAAAAATCAAAACCAATCGAAAAATAGTGAGAAAGCCTTTGCTCCTGAGGTTTGTATTTTGTTTTCGAATATCCTAACCTTCCTTCTGCCCAATGATAATTGTAATCCTGGTAAAACAGGCTGTAATGTTCCGAGTAAACTGAACCATCAATCCCAAGTAGTGATAGGTTCAATGAATCTCTGAATAAACTCATCTCAACCAGCTTTGGGTTTTGGGGATAGAGTTTTAGGAAATTCTCTGAGATTTGAATCTTTTCCTGAAGTCCCTTAATTACGAAACTGTAATGAAGGCTATCCTGGATAATTCTGAGTTCCAATTCCTTCAACCTGGATGAATCTGTTTGGTAAATCATCACTCTTTCTGGTTTCAGGTTATCTCTGATAACCTGAATCTCGGGATAAGGTTTTGAAATGTAAACCGTATCTGTAACCACCTTGATATGTGGATTAGGTTTCTCAGGTTTGTTTGACCTGAATCCGAGATAGAAGGTGAGAGATAAAATCCCGATGAGTGATATGATTTTGAGTGTTGTGTTCATCCAGTTGAATTTGTTGGTTTGAGTGAAATAGAACCTTAGAAGTTCATGGGTTGTTAAAATCTGTTAAATTCAGCTATTCGGATGGTCATTTCAATGAACAACGTATCTAACTTATTGGAAATTAAGGAGTTAAGTTCCTTTTTACGGACTTAATCTTTAGATTAAGTTTGTAAAAATTCTCTAATAGGTTATAGGATAGAGAATAAGCTCTAAAAATTAAACCCTAAATTAACCCCCTATAATCCCCCTAATAAAGGTCCCTTAATAAAAAGGGATTAGGATTCTGTAACTACTTGATATTCAATTTCTTATGTTCATAAATCCACTTAAGGGCCCATAACATCCATAACCCTACCTCATAGGGTGGACATTTTGTGGCAGTGGTTCTGCCTTTATTGATCCAATACCCAATGTCCTTGTTCATTCTGCCATAGTAGGCTACTATCCTAAAGTTATCTGGAATTCCCTGAATTCTGGCCAGTTCTCGTGGGCTCATCTGTATACCATCTGGATTGAATTGTCTGTTTGTTTTTCTAGCCACTTGCGGATATTCATTCGGAAGGTTTCTGTATACACCTGGTGCTGTTGTATACTTCCTATTTTTGGCTATAAACCTTTTCTGATTTGGGTCAGAGTCCCAGTATTTTTTGATTCTTTCTAAGGTCATTTTCTTACCAGCATAGATTGTTATTTTTGTGTTTATGTTTTCTGTCACATGACCAAACCTGTAATGGTAGTTTTTGATAGTCAAACCAGAGAGTAATTGTTTGGTAGTTTTTAGCTTATATTTTTTAGGTTTGGTTATATGTTTCCATATTAGCTTATGGTTGACCTTGAAGTCTTTACGTATCCCCATAACTATTAATCGAACTCTACCTACCTGAGAGTTTCCGAAGAATGTGACAGATGTCACTAGAAAGTGTAAATGGTAATCTTTCTTTAACCATCCAATTGACTTAATATAAGGCATAGCTTTTGGAAGATTTTCCATGAAAAAAATCTCTGGTTTTGATTCTCTTACTTGATTAAAAAATAGGTTGAATGAATCATTCTCTAACGGGTCAGAGAATTTCTTGGATCTAGTTAAAGCCATCATTGATGATGAACCGCAATCTGGGGCACCTATTATTACATTGGCTGGTACAACTTCTGATGGTTGTAGGTGAGAATATAACTTTTTCCTTTTACCAAAGTTAGCCCTCCATTGTAAGTTATTAGGTGTATAAAATACTGCTCTTGGTTCTATGTTGGCTGTTAAGTATTCTTTCATAGAGTATAGCCAAGAACCATTACCCCCACATACAGCTAAAATTTTGAATCTTTCCTGTTTCATGTTGTTAAGTTTTTATTTTGCAATAGTTGGTATTGCCATTCGTGAAATTTGGACACGAAAGTATTGAATCTAGAAGCTTTTTAACTCGTTTGAGTAATGAAATTACATTGGCCATAAAAGTATCAAACTAGATATCTCATTCTAACCTGGTTCTATTATCCTTAAAATTTAATCATTATGATATGGAAGAAGCAGAATTTAAGTTTTTAAAAACACGACAACAGTTAGTTGATTTCTTCGAGAATCTCCCGAGAATGTTATACGTGAAACTGGGTAATGATAAAATGTTAACCCTCCACTCCTACAAGTTTGCCAGATTAATCCTTTTCTCAATGGGTCAAGAGATGCACAGAGATGGGAAATTAGATTTGTTATCTATCACAAAGTTAACTCGGATGTACTCCAACGATTTTCTCAGTGAGAGAGAAAAAGGGGGTTATCAGATGAGTGATAACGAAATCGATTTCACTGAAGAGTTGGTTTCTCTTTTCTCTTTAGAGATTCTGAAAGCCCAAGTATATGCAAGTAGGGTTTATATAATCCTATGTAACGAGTTAACCCTAGAAGTTTTATTCCAATGAGAAAGAGTAATGATAAAAGGATGTATGAACCTCATGTGAAGGTTTTACAGTACATCATGGAGAGGGATAGAGATATTTACTGTGATTTCGTTCTCCCATCATGTACAGCTCACCAATTGGAGAATCTGGAAAGAGTTGATTTCAGTATAACTGGGATAAGGGTTATAGATGAAGTTTATAACTGGGAAGATTATGTCGGTAGTGATGGAGAGATACATATATCAAGCCCACTCTACGTGGAAACTATTGGAGAATATAACAACTATTTAAGGAAAATAAACAAAATAGATATGGTTAATTACGAGAAAGGGGATTTAAAACCCGTAATTTTTGAAGGAGCTAACAAGATTTTACAAGGGACAGACAAAGATACTGAACCCTTACACGTTTACAATAACCAAGATACTTCCGTATCATGCTGGAAGTTATCTGTAAGAGATATACTTAGGATGTTATTCAGACCTAAGCAAAGATTTATTTGGATGGGTATTAAATCAGGACCTTCCCAGCCACCAGTCTGGCTTACCACACGCTACCCATTCAAATAATCACTCATAATGTTTAGATTTTACCCTAGCCATACAACCAGGCTAGGGTTTTTCTTTGCAAGAACTAATTTAAAATAAACAAGTTATGGAAATTCCAAAGAACCTAAGATGGTATTATGACCAAGTAACAAACAACCTTGACCAATTGAAAGCGTTGAAGTTGAAAGAGAAACAGATAAGGAAAGAGAAAGTGGGAGTTGAAGTTAAGTGTTGTAAATGTGGTAAGTCAGTAAAACTGGTTTTCACAGTTGCTGAATGGGCAGCTTACCTATCTACTCAAAAGAAGTTGATTGAAGAGAAAGGGTTAGTGATGAGTAATGGAGATGTGGTAAGGATGTTCAGATACAAGAACATGAGATTTTTGAAACACCTATTCCTTGAATGTTGTTCAGCCTGTTTACAAGAAGAGGAAAGGATACAGGTAGATGGGTTGATGTCACTTGAGAATAACATCAAATTAATTCTCGGAACCTATGAAAAAGGAAAAGAAGAATACGAGAGAGCACCCATTACAAGTTTACTGTAAAACTTGCGGTAAGTTGGTTGTAGAGGTAGAAGCTGATTGGTACCAGTTTAATTGGTATTACGCTCCCAAGGAGATGAGACCTCCATTAAGAGAACTGTTCCCGGGTATAACTCATGAACAGTTTCTCGGTTTAAAATATAGGAAGTGCAGTGAATGTAGGAAACTTAAGAAACAAGGGATTTGCATTTAGTAATTTGGGATATTATATTTGCATATAATTAAAATATAAAAATATGGTATTAAGAGCTTTACTAAAATTGTTTATCGTTATCCCAGTTTTATTCACAGTTAAGTGGTGGTACAGGGGGTTAAATTTATTCGTTTATATTGGTTGTGGTATTACATTCAGTTTTGCAAGGATTTCAAACAGGTTGGATTTGTTGGAGTATGGTTGGTTTAAAACGTTAACCGAATGGGTGGGGTTCACGATTTACATGGGAGTTCATGTACTATGGATTTATTCAATCAGGGAATTAATAATTAAAATCTAAAGATATGAGAAGAGTTAGTTATTTAGTATTATTGGTTTTGTCCATAGCTTTATGTAGCATACTATCCTCTTGTAATGAATGTCAAGGGAATAGGAGATTTATAGAGATACCAGCTAAGATAGAATTCATTAGCTGTAGTGGTATAACTTATGCTTATATAGTTCATTATGAAGGTAAAAAGTACATGATGAACACTAATGGTGGGATACTTGAAATTAAATAGATAAGTGATATGGCAGATTCATTTGAAGAGAGAGTAAAAAGTATAGAGAAAAGGTTGAGAGATGGTGATAGAGTCATCTCTCACCAGAATAGGTTATACCAAGAGTTAGAAAGTGGTGACAGGTTAATGGCTAAAGATTTAATCATTAACGTTAATCCCTATGTTATCAACACTTTACTGGTTGATAAGGTTACACCCACTAACGCTTATGCAAGGGGGACCAAATACCCCACAACGTATGACCGAAAGAATTTTAGGCCCAGAAAAGAATATAGTGGGTTTAACAAGTATTACGTAGTAAGAAAGATAGAAGAATGAAAGAGTATTTAGATTTATTGAGAAAAGTTTACGAGAAAGGGATTTATAGAGAGCCTGCTCGTGATGGTATGCCTAGTTCTCAGAACCTTTTCGGTGAGATGATTGAGATTGATCTTAGGAAAGGGTTTCCATTACTGACAACCAAGAAGATGGCTTGGAATGCAATAGTTACAGAGTTGTTATGGTTTTTGAGAGGAGAATCAAACCTTAGGTACCTGTGGAAGTATAACGTACATATCTGGGACCAAGATGCTTACAGGTTCTATAAAAGGAGGTCTGAACAATCTGGTGTTAAGGATAGTTTAATATTGAGTTTTCCTGAGTGGTTGAAAAAGCTGGATAGGATGAGAAATGGAGCTTACTGGGAGAGAAATGGTGATTTTGATAAGATGACCTTCATGGGAGCTGTTTACCCGGTTCAATGGAGGGGTACTTTCATATTCGGTGCTCCAGCACACTCAGACCAAATCAATTACATGATTCAAAATATTAGGAATAATCCCCTAAGTAGATACCATATAGTTAGTGCCTGGAATCCCATGGATATTCAATTGAACCAGGATACTCCTATAATGGCTTTACCATGTTGTCACATGAGTCACCAAATCTTGGTTGACAATGATACAAAAGAGTTTGATATGCTCATGTACCAAAGGAGTGCAGATATATTCTTGGGGGTACCGTTTAACATAGCTAGTTATGCTTTGCTATGTAGATTCTATGGTATGATGACTGGATATAAACCTCGCTATCTCAAAATGATTTTTGGAAGCGTTGATTTATATGAGACTCATTTCTCTCAAACAAGAATACAACTGAGTAGAGATCATAGGCCATTACCTAAAATAGAAATATATTTAGATGAAGGTAGGTTATCTATACACCATGATATGGTAGAAAAGTATAACATAACTGGTAAAAGTGAGGATTTGACCAACATCATTAAGTGCCACAAACCTTCTGATTTCAGGTTAATAGATTATGACCCACACCCTGTAATAAAAGGGAAGCTAGATACAGGTTTGGGGATCTAATTTAGTATGTTATAGAGACAATCGTTATTTTATACTGTATCAGTTAGAACAACACATTTTAAGTTCAATTCTTTTAAGAACAACAAAGGGGACCGTCGAGATGACAGACCCCTTCTTTTTTGTGATTAAGATAATCTTTTCCACCAACCGAAAGTCTCATACTGTCTTTGTAAGCTACATGGTTTATCCCACGTTTCTTGGATCCAGTATGCTTGTCTTTCGAACCCAACTTTCCTATAAGCTTTATCAACTCCTTCTTTAATAATCCAATACAACCACTCCACTAAGTAAATGATATAGTAAAGAGTGAATGGTACAAGGATTAATAACAACATCCACCAACTCTGAATCTCAAAGGCGAATAGAATAAAAGTGACCAAGATTCCTATACCTAACCCAAGACCCACACAATCTTTGTATTGTTGGACATGACACCATTCATGTCTTATACACCGCCCATTGAGTGAAGAGTGCTCAGTGATAACGAATCCGAATAACATCATGGTAGCAAATCCATTTAGAAAAGTAAGGACCTTAGCTAAACCCGAGTTATAGTAAATCTTCATAACTATTGTTTTACGGGTTTGATGTACTTGTCATAGAACATCTTTGCCCACCAACCAACCACTACTCCTACTGAGAACGATACCAAAGCATTAATTGATACCCAGAAAGGAGCACACTTTACAAACACTAAAGCTACGATGATGATAGCTACTACCACCAACCAAAAAATCTGTTTCTTTTTCATGGTTTAATTTTTGAGTTTATAAATTTGAAAGCAAGTCACAACGGTTGCCTTTTTCTTGTCACGTGATTATCCATTAGGATGGATCAACCCATTTTGGGTTTCCATTCACTATTTTCAATATTTGTCCTTCCGTACCCCCAGTAGGTAAAGTACTCATGTAATTTCCATTATCGCTCAAAAATTTATAACCCCCTACTCCATCACTTCCATACCTCAGGTCAATCAAGGCATTGGTAGATGACCCAATCTGATATCTTTCTGTTTTATTCTTCTCAAATGTTAAGTTCAAATTTAACTTGATAGAACTTTTTCTATCATCACCCATTTCATAAAGCCCAAGGTCATTATAATAAATGATATACTTATCATTCAGTACATTCCACCCAATAGGAAAGAAATATTTACTCATATATTTGTAGGAATTATCGCCAATCCCTATCCACATTTGGAATATGAAGGGTATTCCATTTTCCATGCAACTAATAACCTTGTTATTTTCCTTTACATCAATGTAGTAATTAAACTTCCATGATGGATCAATGGCAGTTATTTTTATAACCTCGACTCCACCTACATTTTCCAAGTCAGATAAGTAAGCTATCTGGTTAGCCTCTTCTCCAGTTTGACCAGCTTCTTGAACGGTTGGACGAACTCCCTTAGGAGTGTTCATATTAAGTGGTAATTCTGCAGTACCAAGGTCAACTACGTCATATTCATTCACCATAGCAATGTTAACACTACCTAAACCCTCTTTCTTAGCCACTCCAGTGATGAGATCACCATTAGCCAATTGAATGGCTTTACGATTTGGATGTTGTTCGTCCTTAGCTTCAACATATTTCACAACATCATCAGAGGTAGTGGCTATTTTACCGGTATCTTCGTACTCACCAGTTTCGTTGTTATACACCCACCAATTGTCATTCTCTCCTATGATCGGAGATTTACCTGGTTGGCCTTTCACTATATTACCCATAGTGATTTGAGCAAACACTCTCTCGTTTGTTACAACTGGGAAGAGATTGAGCTCTCCATTATATATTTCTAGCTTGCAAATCATACTCGATTATATTTTTCCAATTATTGCATATTTTACCTCTAGAATATTAGTAAAAACCCCTATGATTGAGGTCTCAACATTCTCAGCTTCGGATACAGTCACCTGCATCACTTGGATGTCGTAAACTCCCTCCAGACCCTTGGTTTGGTCTGGGGTGAAGTTAATCAAGAGCTTGTTCTCTTTCACTTCCATCTGACCATACTGTAAATCTGGGTAATCAGGGATTGGGTCTAATATTAATGGCATGGGGTTCTGGTAAATGGCAACTACATCAGATCCTTGAGCCACTACGACTCTCATCACTTTATCTTCTAGGGTTACAGGAGTGATACCATCATCCTCGTACATCGCAAGGACTAATCCCACTGTCTCACCCGTGTAAATGGTGTGTTTTTGGTTACAACTGTTCATGTTCGTTAATATTTTAGTTTATATAATGATACATCAAGGTCTGGTTTGATACTACGGAACAAATTTGAGCTATAACCATGAAACCCGTGCACTTACTTCCCACTAATAGATATAAATAAAAATCAGAGATGAAGAAACTTTATATTTATAAATTCAAGGATGAATACGGTTACGTATATGTATGGATATCACCAAAAAAGTTACACCTTCTGAAAGACAGGGAGACTCTGGCACAACCAGATCTTTACGTGTCATTCACCATGAATTTTATGAAATTTATTAACCTTACCAAGTTAAGGGTTCGAGTACCTCTCAATAGAATTACTCAAGTAGAGGTCACTAAAGAGATTTGGGAAACATTAAAATCTAAGAAGTATGAATATTAAAGCATTAATCCGGTATGTTGAGATTGACAACAACGGAAACCTCACATTCAGGAAAAAGCCCAAGTGTGAGTTTAACCAAATGAAGGTTATAGTTTTAACTGCAAGACATCCTCTCTTTGGGAGAACAGTACTGCAGTTGGAGAACGGGCAACTCATTTTCAAGTATAACGATGAAGCTTGGGCTTTCCTAAGTCAGATATCTAGTAAATACTTTGCAGTTAAAAGAGTATTTTCTAATTGTAGATATAACTATTATCTAGTTTCTCGTTACTCGAAGAGTATACCATCGTATAAGAACAGTTTTATTAAAGAGTGCAGGTATATGGATATACCGAACACACCAGGTTGGAATGATCATTTTGTAGAGTCATGGAAGGAATAACAAACAACCAAGCCAATCAATTGGCAGAAGAAGCCTTGGCTAAGGCTAGGATAGATAACCAAATCAGGTTTAAGAATACCCTGTATTTAATCAATGCAGAAATCAAAACCTATGCTGAGAAAGGTTACAAGGTATTAGACAAGACATTACCGGGTTATCAGGTAGATTACGTTGAAATTGACAGGTTAATGGATAACCTAAAGAAAAGGGGATTCAAGGTCAAGGTAGAATACGATGTTGATGGTCCCCCACACTGGAACCTAACCATATCTTGGGATAAACCCAATAATAAGAAGGTACAAACCAAAACCTGGGTTAACCTCATGATCCTACTAATCGCATTAACCCTTATATTTTACTTCATAAAGATAATGGTATGGTGGATGAGATAAAGAAAGGTATAGGTTATGGGATTGGGTGTATATTTGGGGAGGATTGGAGGGAGTAGCCTGGTTTGTGGGCCGTAATTTTTGGTGGAAATTTTTTGTGGGGAAGAGGGCTTAAGCCCTCTTTTTCGTATGTAATTTAGGAGGGGAGGGGATGGTATCCTTGAATCCTAATCCTTGTCAGGCTGTGGCAATCATTATTTCAGGGACTTGGGGAAGTGGTAGCTGTAGTGAATCCTCATTTGTAGGATTCGGTGGGGGCGTAGCTGTAAGGGGGAGGGACGGTAGGATATATTTAAAAAATAAGTGTTAATTTTTTAGGGGACAAAATTAACACTTATTTTTTTACTTGTCACGTTTAAAACAAACGTACAAAATACATAGAACAATTAGTATAATTATCTGTAAGATGAAAGATAATATTTCTAAGAATAATTCAATAAACATATTTAAAACGCATTTAATATGAAACAATCTAATTTTCTTTTGAAAATTTTTTTGTACAAATATTTTTTAACTCTTAAAATCTTTTTCGCCATTCTTGAATTAAATTTAAAATGAAAATTATAAATAAGAGTGCAACAAATATACTAGCAATAATATTTATCATTGTAGATTAATTTAAAAACGGGTGATAAAATAAACGTTCTTTACTTATTCACTTGTTTGAAATTCTTAGATTTCGCAGTTTGCAATTTTGCAAACAATTTTTTTACGCTTTCTTCTTTGTCAAGGGTTTTAGCGTTATATAACTCTTTTGCGCTGTTATACTCTCCTTGTACTGCAATTATCGTATCGTGCAATTCTTTTAATTCTACCATTGTCAATTTGTCTACATTTTCTGCAAATCGAATGATCAACTTTTGGTAGACTTTTCTTACTTCTTTCTTTTCGTCTGACTTTGACGAAAGTAAGTTTAAATTTTTCGGTGCTTCTTTTTCAAGAAGTTCATACAGTTTTTCGTAGTTCAATTTACCTCTATTATTAGAGCGATTCACTACACTTTCAGAAAATGATTTTAATAAACTCATAATTCAAAAATTTTAAATGTTACTAATATGAATTTTATCACCCGTTTTTTGTTCAGACTTTCAAAGAACATTTTTGTTGAATCATTTCAACAATACAAATGTATAAAATATTTTTGAACTACAAAAATAATTGCAAGAAAAAACACGAAAAAATTCAACAAAAAATTCTTTTTATTTTCTTTCTAAATTAATATTTTCATGAAAAATTTTTGTCAAAAAATTTGCGAATGTCAAAAACATTTCGTACTTTATACAGACACCCATAATATTATGTCAAAAATTTAATTTCCCGCCTTCCTTACCCTATCCATAATCCCAATCTAGCTCTGGCTCTGGCTCCCATCTCACAGCTCCTGGTCCTGAATCCCCTACCCATATCCATGAAGCCAGCTCGCCTTCGTTGCCCAACCCATTCAATATATCCAATGGCTCTCACTTTTCAGCTCTCATGTTAACATCCAATGAGGCCTAAGGATATCAGAGATTTATGGCCCTTTTATCCTAGATTTCAGGGTAATCTAGCATTTTCTTTTATGATTTCATGTAAATATTCTCATAGAATGAGCTTTTTTCTTCTAGAAATTCATTCTGGCTTTCCTAAACGAGCCAAATTATCACTTTCAATTGGTCTATCTTTTAGCTATCTGAAACAACAAAATGAGAGTGACCCATACAGCCACTCTCATTATACAGCCCTTACAGCCTATACAGTGTTAATCTAAGTTATATACTAACGTAACCCAGAACCCGTAATCTGTATCGTAGATGTTCAGGCTCATACCCGCATCATCGATAGTGTATACAGTACAGCCATTACCCAGCTCATTCTTTATGAGCCCTTGCCCTACTGATTTCTCAACTTTCATAACGATGGTATCCTTCACCTGCTGAGTATATTTCTCAGGCTCGAAATCACCATCATCATCTATTGTGTTCTGTCCTACCTGTATACAGATGCTTTGTATCTCAGAAGCATCTCCACTTGCCAATGCTTGAAAACTGTTGCTGATATACAAGTTCTCAGCTCCTTTAATTGCCTTGTTTGTGATCTCTACTAAATTCGTTCTTTCCATATCTTAAATGTTGTGGCCCCGAAGGGCCATGTTTAACTTTAGTTCTTGTTCTCCAACATTTTTATTACCTGATATCCGACCCTGGCCTGGATGGAATCCCTCTTGTAATCGTCAAAGTTCTCATAATGGCTGTACTCTTCCTGGCCCATATCCTTGATGGCTTTGTTGATCCTATCCACGAAGGGTTGGATCTCAATCTCGGAGGATACCTGGTGTAATACCTGGAAATACTGGCTAACGAGGTCTGGGATATAATCCATCACTTCATCATCCCCACTTGCATTCACAATCTTCTCTGCAACCCAGTATCCCATATAATCGACCTGGACCTTGACATCATCGGTTGTGGTTGTACCAACCCATATCGAATCAACCATAGATCCGAACTCATCCATGATGGGCTCTAATTCTGGGTAGTCGTTGGGGTCATAAACCTTCTGGGCCCCTAACTTGGGAACTACGGTTAATATCTCGTATTCTCCGGTGTAACTTGCGGTGATTAACTTAATTTCCTTTGCCTGGTTTTCTGTTCTCTTCTCCATAATTTTAAATATTAAATTTTATTGCATTATTGCATTGCAAATATAATAATCCTGAATTGCTGATGCAAATCCTTATTATCCCCATTAACCCACTTCAACCAAGGCCGTAAATTAGGATAGGGCTGAAGGCCTCTATCCTCCTTGGCTAAGGTTCTTGAACCCGCTTTCCTTGCCTTGACCTTGAATCCTAATCCTATCACTACCATCCTAGCCCAAACACAAAAAGTTCTCCCTTTTTACTAAGAGTAATTCTAAGGGAGAACGAGTGAGAGGGCTGAGACGGGTTCGTGGGCTGTGGTTTGTTTTGGCCTTGATTTTGGGATATGGCTCTGAGGGCCCTAGATCCTAATCCCTGTTGGGTAGTGAGTCATCCTCTGCCACATTGAGGCTTCTTCTGGCCAGGCTGTTCAGGTGTCTTTGGGCCTTCTTTTCCTTAGCCTTTAGAGGCTCTACTGTATCACCATAATTGTGTTTCCTTTTCTTCTTTGGTGATAGGGATTTAGGGCCTTTATTCCCTGATACCGGAATAGGATTTGAGGCTATTTGAGGCTTGGGATCTTGGTCCTTTGGGCCTTCAAGGCTATCCTGGCCTTTACTGTCATAGAGCCTCAGGCTCCCATTTCCCATCCCCAAAAATTGCTCGCCGGTCATCCCTGATCCTGGTCCTTTATCTGATACAGAATCCTGACTATCCTTACAGCCAGATCCTAATCCATCATTACAGCCTTGATCGGATACTGAATCGTAATCCTGTAAAGGAATCCCATTACCTAAACCCATACTAATACTCTCTTTAGTATTACTTATAGAATTACTCTTAGAAAGAATTGTAGAAGTTCTTGAATTGTTTTGTTTTGTGGGGCTGTCTGATTCAGGGATAGGGATATCCTCTTCATCCTTGTCCTCGTCTGAGCCTAGATCCTGTTTTATGTTCTCTTTTTTACTTAATGCTTTTTGAAGGGTAAGGATTCTGTCGTTTAGTCTTTGTCTTATTGTTGGGTCTTCTTCTTGGTTTAGTTGTTCTTGGAGTGTGGGTATATCTTCTTCTATCCAGTCTACATCTTGAATGATTTCTTTTCTTCTTTTGTTTTTTGAGGATGAAGAGTTGTCGATGTGGTCGTATCGATGAAGGATATCTAGGGATATATCTTCTCCTTGTTCTATTTGGAGGAGCTGGGCTTTATCTAGGATTTTAGCCTGTTTTATGTTATCTGTTTGTATTTCTTTGGGTTGGGAGGTTTGAACTATCTTGTAGGCTTCCTCTACCGTCAGGGTTTGGGATTGGTTGTTGTTCTGGATTTGGTTGTTGATGTTGATGGTAGATCCTGATTGGTAGAAGGTCCTGAATATGTCAGCCACTTGTTTGTTGGATTGTAGTAATGTGGATAGTAGCCTTGATATTTCTCCTGATATGAATGGCATATACTTTTCTCCTTGGGATTTCATCAGGATTTCTAGTTGATGTTGTACAGTTCCTCTATCCTGGATAGCCCATAGAGTACTCATGTTAGCTAATGCTGCAGCTGTGTCGGATAGCTTTTTTGGGTCTTTAAAGGCCTCTAAAGTATGGCTTGTTCCTAGCATTGCAGATTGAATTGTTTCTACTTTTGTTTTGAGTAGGGTTGCTAATTGTGGGATTGAAAGTGTCCTATCATTTATCCTGAACCCTGACATTGTGTAGATGTTTACTATGTGGGAAATTAGCTTTTCCTTTCTCTGTTTTCTTAGTTTTTTACTCTTGGCTTTGTTCATTTGTTGAGCCAGGATTGTTACCCCAGTGGGTCTGGGCATTCTTTCGATTGTGTTCATTTTGTGTCCTATTTTTACTGTTTTCATAATCACTTATATAGGTACTGGAAAACCGGGTCTAAGCTTTGGTTTTGGTGTAAATGCTATAATTCTTGGTAAGAGATTATCTATTAACTAGAAACACAAAAAGAAAGAGCCAAACCTTTCAATTTGACCCTTTCCAGCTTAATTTAAATTATGGAGTTTACTGATTTTTCTCTTTAATAGCTTTCTTCAACCTTTCTAAGTCGGTTCTTTTTGGGCATTCTGCATTCTTGGTTTTATCTATCAAGGTCATATCATTGATAGTGGCTGCCCAGATCTTCCCGGTATTCGGTGACGTGTAGGTTACTCTATACTTCCCATACCCTACAAATACGAATGTGAAGTGACATAATCTTATCGGTGCCATGTTATTTAGCTTTTCTTTGTTTCTTACTCAATTTCTTTTTACCTTTCCAAGGTTTTGGTGGTTTCCCGGCAGATACCAGTGGTGTACTGTTCCCTGAATAGCCTACGTTCTCATTATTTAGCCTTGGCTCAGATGTGTGGTAAAACCTGTTTTGTCCTGCTTCTAGGCTATTTACTAATAGCATTGTCCCAGCTAAGGTTCTCATTAAATTACTCATGGCTTAGGCAATTACGATATTCTCGATAGGGGCTATGTCATAGGTAATGTCATCATCCCCATCCCGTTCAAATGTGATATTCTCTTGGTCAATATCCACTGATATGGCAGTTACCATTCCGAGAGATCCATAGTTTAGGGATATCTCAGCTTCTTCTCCTATTTGGTTGAAGCCCCATTCAACCGTTTCAAGTATCTCAATCTTATCCTCGGTTGATTTTCCTTTTAGATTCAAGTATAATGTTTCCATAACTTAATGAATTATCTCAACTGTTTCTATACAACTTACTAGAAAATGGCTTATTTTGTTATCTGGACAGCCTTCTTCGTCTTCTTGAAATTGCTCAATTTGGAGTTTCTCGAGGTCATCTTTGGGATCTTTGATTAAATCAAGGCCAATGACGTTGTCGTATTCCAACCCATTTATTATTAGGGTTACATACTCTACCTCTGTATCTATATTATCAAAACCCCAAATGAAGAGAGCTAGGAACTCTAGTTTATATCCTAGAGCCCTATCTTTTAAATCTATTTTCTTACTTCCCATATTCTAAAATCTCGTTAATGGTTACCTGAACCAAACCCATACTGACCAGGTTATCATGGAATGGGCCAATAGCTGTAGCTTTCATATATTGGGTTTGGTCCCAGATATCTTGGTCAGTATTCATATATTCTGAGATACCCTCTGGGTCGATGTAGTATTCGGATTCTTTGATATTGTTTACCCAACCATTTACCAATTCTTCTTTACCCAATCCCTGGTACTGGTAAATCATCTGTGCAACCTGTTCGCAGAAATCCGGAACATAATCAAAGAATGAATCATCCCCATGGGCACTAGGTAATACTTCTTCTCTCATATATACCAGAGCCTTTTGAATATCAGCTTTAAATAAAGCCATTGCCTCTCCTATTGTCTCAGCTACATATGTGGCTCTATAAATATCCCCAATCTCACCCAGTTGGAGGTTGTATTTCTTTTCCAGAATCTCTTCTACCTTATCGGATAATTCTTGTTCTTTGGGATCACTACTGAAGTGTTCAAAGATTTGTTTCCAATTATCCCCGATGTATTTATCCGGTGTAAACTCTCCTACTGGAGAACTGATTGTAACTGTCAATTCCATAGCCTTATTCGTTTTCTAAAAGTGTGAAATAATCATTTGATAACTGATCCCATTCTCGGTGTAATTCCTCGTAAGGAGTACCCATTCTTACTGAACCCTTAATTACTGCATTTAAGGGTTCTCTGTTCTTGAATAGGAATTCTTCCATTTGGTTCCTTACTTGATTTTTCAGGGGTTGAACAGCCTCTTCCAAATCTTCTATAAATACCCTGATACTAGGGTAATCACGAGAACTCAATGGGTTCCTATTCATATCAAGGAAATCAGTTAACTCGTTATATAACCCTATTACTTGTTGGGTTCCTAACTTAAATTCTTTCTCTAACTCCATAATTAATATTTTATTTATTATTAATATTGCAAATATAATATCCCGTTATCTCATTTGCAAATCCTTAATTACTGGATTTACTTATCCAATGAGATCCCCTTCTGAGTAATCAATGGACCGAACATAAATGGTTTGATCAGTGACATTCTCAAGCTTGGCGTAATTATCTCCATTACCATCAATAATCCAAGGGAAATCAATAGGTGAGAATCTCACTTCCACTTCCCAAGATGTTTTCCCGAGTTCCTGACCCAAGAGTTGGATGGTATCCTTTCTTATGGTTACCATGATAAACGGGAAGCTCTGTTTGAGCTTAGCGTAACTCAATACCCTAGAGAATGCAGCCTTAGCCGATTTAATCTCAGTTTCACCATTTACCATAAGTCCCGGGTTTATCTGGTAAGTGGCGATGTTCATTTTGATGTGTGGCTCATCGTGTTCACTTATCCGGAAGAATACAGTTTGTACCCCATCCGCTGCCATCATGATTAAAACCTGGTTAACAATGCTCTTCAAATCTCCATTAAAATCCATTTCAGTAATTCTTGTTTCCATAACCTAAATTCTCTTTAATTATTAATATTTTATTTATGCAAATATAAAAAACCCAAGTTGCTAATGCAAATCTTGGGTTTCCTAATTAACCTTCCAGTAGTTACTCCATCTCTATCAAATCTGCCCGCATACCCTCGTAAATCAGGTAGGCTATAATTAACAGGTAACTGATATTCTTCCTTTTCCCATATCTTTCAAGGTCAAGAGCATACATTGTGTTTAACCCAGTAGTGGTAAACATGTCCTCATTAACATCATAAGAACCCCTTGCACCTACCTCTGAGTTAACCTCATCCCAGTTAACATCTTCAATTGGCTCTGTGATTCCCAATACTTGGTCAATATCCTGAATTAATACTTCCCTGAGGTAATAATTACCGGCATCATCTCGGTATAACATACCTGTATCTCGAAGGTACCATTGTACCTTGAGTAATTGTTTTCCTTTGAATTTCTTAATCGCCATACGTTTCTTTATCTATGATTTGAAATAACCCTAATTGTGGATGTACTGATATTGTGACATTTCTACCCTGAAGTTTGAGGCCCTTGTATTGGTTCAAGAACTGTGTGATACCATTTTCCCTTTCAACCTGAATCATGATTTTATCCCTAATAAAACCACTTTCAGTCACAGATTCTCTTAGCAGATTCCCCATTACCAAAGTTGATAGCTCTTCATTTACACTGATATACCAGGGCTCATCTCCTAATACAGGAACCCTGTTAATCTCCTGAAATTCGATAGCCTGGTTAATAATTTCCTCTCTCGTGACCATTTTACCTAGTTTTAATTAAAAAGGAGTAGAGAATTAACTCTACTCTTAATGCAATATTCTCACTAGAAAACTCTATTGGGATACTGTTTTTGCATATTCTCCAAGTATATGCAACAGGAGAATCAAATTATCAATCCCCTCTGCATCCTCTACACTTTGTATACCGAACATGTTTTTCACGATAACCATGGCGTAACTCCTACCCTTGGTTTGGATGTAGGTCATAATCTCTGTTTGCAATTCTTGTAGGAATTCCCTTAAATTCTGGAGTTGATTGTCATCTACCCAAACTGATATCCTCCTTGATTGATAGTTAACCATACATGACCAAGGTGCCAACATGTTCAAGGATCTGATACATTCTTCAAAAGACCAATTATCCGGAAAGGCACCTGCCAATAAATCTACCACGTTCATAATCCCTGAAGGTTGGCTCGGATCGGAGATATCAAACTTCTCTCCATTGGCTATGAACTCTGTAGTTCCCAATTTATTGAGGAAGTGTTGTACTTCCTCAAAATTCAAAACTTTCATCATATTTACTCGTTTACTTGGATTAATTGTTCAATGATACATCTCAACCGGCAAAGCAGATCTGTCATTTGCTCGGAATTCTTGGCTGTCCAAGAATAATTGTCCATAACCCATCTCCGGTGTTTGTGATATACCGTCAAGCAAGTAACCATCTCACCTATGGCAAAAACTGAATACTCTACGGGAGCCAAAAACTCAAAATGCAGGATAGGTCTCGGTGATTGAGAACCTTCTACCTGACGATATGAGATCGTGAATGGGTCTTGGTCCATGAGAATCAATTCCCAAGGCAAATCAGATATCTGTTTCCAGAAATCTTCTTGGAATTGTCCCAGTGTTTCACTGGCAATCACTTCGTCCAAACCTGTTCTCTTTGCTTTTTGTTTTGCTTGAAGAGTTCTCATAGCCGATAACGTGATAGCATCAATCGACATAACCAGAGTTTTCTTCTCTTCGTGAACCTCTTCCTGTACTGGTTGTTCTGAACCTTTCTCTTGAACTGGAGCACCCACGATTGGGTCTCCAGTTTTCGGGTCATAAACTACTTCTGTGTGTTCTACGGGTTTCATGGTGAGTTGTTCCCGGTTTAATCCTTGAACTACTGCCTCTACTGCATCTGTTTTAATTCTTCTTGATTTTGCCATTTTCTTAACTATTTAATTGTTATATAACATGGGTAATTAGTTCCTAAGCATCTCCTTTTAGTTTCATGTTTCCAATGATAGGGAGTTTAATACTCATTATTCCATCTATCCACTGTTGAGCTATCCCATCTGTGAGCATCTCAGTTAAATCCTTGATTTCATCCATACCCATCTGTTTGGTCTCATAATGGATATCATGAAATACCGGTAAAGCTCTCAGTATCAGAGACTGGTTCTGGGTCCTTCCTATAACCTCTTTCATAGCAGCGAGAGTTGTCAGGGAAATATCCACTTCATCTTTTCTGGATTCTACCATCTCTTTCATGTCCATCCCAATACCCCTGACGGCATTACAGATATCTTTATCTATTTCCTCAGACCTGCAATTTGTTCTGAAATACTGCCTGAATATATTTATCACGGCAGTATTAATAATTGATTGTATTAAACCCGGTTCTAATACTCCGGCTTCTATCAGGGTTTGGAGTTTATTCAATTCCTTTACATCTTCCAATGTCATGGATTCTCCCAACATTTTCCCAATCATTTGTTTTTTATCGCTCATCTCTTTTAGCTTTTAGTTTAATGTAATCCTCTTCAGTTACTTCTGAGCAACCTGTAATCTCAACTCTATTACCCACCGGAGCAAACTTGGTTGTGGTTTCCAACATAATCTCGTTCTCCACATCCTTAACGTTTACCATTGGATGTTCTCCATCCGTCTCAGTGTAAAACACGTGCATTGATTTAACTCCTTTGTAGGTGATAACCCTTGCGAAAATCATAAAATACCGTTTCATAATCCTTTCTCTTGTTCTTCTTCTATCGTGGTGAATACTTTAGTTTGTGTTCTCAATACTGTCCATTCAATGGGCATACCCTTAGTATCTAGCATGAACCTAGCCCAATACTGGTTTATCAGTAATATATCCATGGGCTCAATTTTCGAGAACTTCTCCATGAATTCTTCGAAATTGTTCATGATATTCTGGGATAGCTCCTCGTTCTTTCCAAAGTGCTTATGTAACTCTTGTTTAAGGAGTTTCATAGCCTGAATCTGGAACTGTTTCCCAGTTGCCTTCAATTGACCATTCCAGATGTTCGTGTTTTTCAGGTCATCCAACTTATCCATTAATAAACTGGATACCAGAACAAGCACCATGTAAGACGATGCTTGTTCCATTGATATTTTCTCAGTTGCCATAAGATTTGCCTTTCTTTTGCATATTCTTCTTTTGGCCCTCTACCATTTCCGGGTCATAATTCTTAACCTTCTCTCTCAAAACCACTATATGAGTTTTGTACAGTGACTTCCATAAGCACTCTGGTAATGGCCTGAAAGAGTTCTCGGAGATTTTCTCCCATTTAGCCCTCAATGAGTTAATGCAAAACCTATATGTACTCATATCCTGCATAGCATCAAAGTTTCTCACCAGGTCATCAAAATCCTTCTTTAAATCATCCACGAAATTGTTATACGGGAAATGTTCTGTGTTCTCTAAATTGTACTTCCCTAAATACTCTCTAACTTCCATGTACCTTACCTCCATTAAGCTAAATATTTCTCTTGCAATTCTTTTAACTCCTTTTTCGCCAAACGTAACTCTTTTGCATCCTCTCCTCCTGAAGCCCGGAATACCCTGAGTTCAGCCTTCTCAATTTTATTCCGAACCTTTTGCCGGTAAGACTTCCTTTGAACCGTGTCAATCATACCCCTTGGGTACTTGTACCGGAGTTCTTTTCTCACCATAACTTCCTTAACCACTTCGAGTTCCATCTTCTCTTTCGCATTCTCAGGTTGTTTAACCTCTTTAACTTCCTTTTGTTCTTTAACCTTTGTCT
>OGNB01000659.1_pt1 | contig 24467 bp, 24 predicted proteins | sample 1573301 | NCBI WGS metagenome assembly OGNB01 (sample SAMEA2581914, study PRJEB24529) | metagenome | biome: Human gut stool | place: China | collected 2011
GGAAAACGCCGATGCACGGGCGACACAGCTTGTATTCTGCGCCCTGTCAACGCCGAAAGAGCAGCCGCTAGAAGATGCAGAAGTGCAGCCAGAGGCACAGGACAATGACGGCGGTGGAGCTATCATTATGCTTCCGTGGAACAGAGATTCAGCTACGCCGGTCAATGCGGTGCAGCTTTCGGACGGTAGAGTTGTCCCGCTCGCAGAACATGAGGGCGATGACCTCTTGATTTATGCAATACTGTCACAGATGGAGGGAACAGAAGATGTGGAGCCAGACGGAGAAGAATGATTTTCTTTATGAGCAAAATCGCTTGCGCTGTTGGATTGAGGGGCAAGGGACGGTGCTTTGCCGCCTCACGCCGGAGGAAAGGGAAACCGCGCGGGAATGCCTGAAAGATATGCCCCGCCTGTTTCCTGAGCTTTTCGCACATGAACAGGGGTTGCGGCTGATTTACCTGTACGAGCAGGGAGATCAGAAACAGGACGCGGTTTGCTGGAAAGACGTCACGACGGACGGGCGCGGAACGCTGTACGCAATCGGGATCGCCCGCGGAGCATTGGCGTATCCAGAATATCTGAAATTGATTTTTCTGCACGAACTCGCTCATATTGCGGTGCCATGCGAGCGCGGCGAACACAGTGCCGCCTATTGCCGGTATTTGGACAACATGATTGAAAAGTTCAATGCTGCAACAGGCTCGCAGCTTGTCAACGATTATGGCGAGAACGGCAAGAAACAGGGATGAGAAGCCGCAGGAGCGTCTTCATCCTTGAGGGGGTAGATTTTACCTCTGATGGGTTATGCACACGCTCCTGACGCTTTAGGGAGTTTTCAGGAGGGTTTAAGATGAAGGCATACAAGCCAACACAAAAGCCGGTAACGCCGGCAGACGCAGAACGAGCCATGTTCGGCGCGGAAGCAGCAAGAACGCGGATGCTTGAGCGGTACGGGATCATAAGGGAGAAATTCGGTGCCAACGCTGCACGGAATCGAATGATTGAACGGTACAACCGGCACGGCGAGAAAAAGCCCTGAGGGGCCGCAGGAGCGATGCACGGCGGCGGGGGTAAAGAATGACCGCCGCTGCGCTGAGTGGGCTTTCCTGACGATGCAGCGCATTTTCTGAGGGGGCGAGAGATTGAACACGATAGACGGGTACACATTCGCAGAGCCGGTGAAGCTGTCAGACGATGACCTGACCGCGCTTTATGAAAGCAACGGACTTTTTGCAAGGGTGATCGACACGCCGGCGGAGGAAGCAACGCGGCGGCCGCCGGTGCTGCGGAGCAGTCAGGATCGCGCAGCGGTGCAGCTTTTCTCTGAGGGGCTGGATGCCCTTGAATGGGATACGCAAGCGCTTACTGCGGTACGGTGGGCGCGATTGTTCGGCGGTTCTATCGCTGTCATACTGATTGATGACGGTGGACGGCTGGAAGATCCGTTGAAGCCGGAGCGTGTCAGATCCATCGACGCAATACGTGTCTATCCCCGCTCGCAGGTTCAGACTGATTTTTCACAGGATGGAAAACCGGAGCGTTTTCATGTGTCGAGTATGTACGGCAGCTTCACGGTGCATGAGAGCCGCTGCCTGACCTTTCATAACGAAACCGCGCCGGAGTTGTCCGCAAGCACAGCCTTTCGGTTTTGGGGTATCCCCGAATATTACAGAATTGGCGAAGCGGTGCAGCGGGCGGCGCTTGCCTCTGAACAGACGGTGAAGCTGCTGGATATATCTGCGCAAGCTGTCTATCGGGCGCGAGGGCTTGCAGATAGGCTGACGACCGAGGACGGCGAAGCGCAGGTTTTGCGGAGGGTGGCGATTCTCGATGCAGCCCGCAGCGTGTTAAGCATGATCGCCATTGACGCCGAAAACGAAGATTTCAGCTTTATCGCGGCGGATTTTTTGGGCAAAGGTGAGGCCGTGGAAATCGCGCTGTTGTATCTTGCAGCGGTCGCGCATATCCCTCCCGAAATCCTATACGGGTACAGAAGTCCGCATTGGTGGCGCAACAGCAGCCCAGCGGCGCAGGAAAACTATTATAACCATGTGAGCGGGATTCAGCACAGGATGCTGAAAGCAAACGCGGAACGCCTTGCCGCTGTTATTCTGAGAGCGGGCAGCGCCGGCGGCGAGCTCCGACAGATCCCGCCGCCGGTCATCGACTTCCCGCCGCTATGGTTGGAACGTGCGACGGAGCGGGCAGCGGCGGCGCAGTGCAGGGCAACGGCGCAGCTTACGCGAGCGCAGACGATACAGACGTACATGACCGCCGGCGCGGTGGGGCGGCAGGATGTGCGCCCGCTTCTGAGGCGGCTAAAGAAGTCAGATCGTAACACATAGCGGCGGCTCAGATCGGCGGCAGCTCGCCGGTTGCCGTGTGACAAAAGGAGGTGACATGATGACAAAACCGCACATTCGCAGCTTTAGATACTCGGACGAAATTGCTTGTATTCTGAACTCATACAGGGGCAGCAACGTTAGCGAGAAGTTTGAAAACCTTGTAACGGACGCCTTTTGCATGGTCGAGAAACGGCAGCAGGATCTTGACCGTATCAATGAGCAGATCGCGCAGAGGCGGGAAACGCCTCACAATTTGGAACAGGCAACAGAGCAGCTTTCCATGCTCGAAAAGGACATCAAAAGCGCAAAATTCTATTTCGGGATTGTGGAGCGGCGGGCGCGTGAACTGTCTGAAAAGGAAATGTAACACGGAACAGACCCGCAGCCAGGACGCTTTTTGTGTGACTGCGGGGAACACTGTCCGCCGGACAGTCCGCGGACATTCCATAGGACAATCCGTGGACATTCCGCAGGACGCAGGGAAAATGCTACACAAATACACATGATACGAGGCCGCAGGGGAGTTTTTCCCTTGCGGCCTTGCTGTCAATATCGGTTGTAAATCTGCCCTCTGTTGCCGGCGTCAATCACATATACGACCAGCTCCCCATGATCGACTGTGTAAATGATCCGATACTCGCCGACACGGAGCCGGAGCAGGTCACTGTGTCCTTTCAGCTTTTTAATATCCTCGCCGTTCGGCAACTGCTCGATTGCCGAAACAACACGCCGCCGCTCATTCTGAGGGAGTCCATCAATAAATTTTTTCGCTTTCTTCTTGAGGACGATCCGATACATTAGGAAATCCCCCATTCCTTTTTGCATTCCTCGAGGGTATAGGTTTTATCCTTTTCGGGATCGGGATCGTTCTCGTAATTTTCGATCATGCGTTGACAAAATGCGTCGTCCGCCTCTTCATCGGCGGTAATTCCCTGCACATACGCCAAGATATAGCCCATTTTGTAATCAGGGACATTGTCCAAAAGGCTGATGATTCTTTCACGGTTGCTCATACAGAAACGCCCTCCTTTTTCATAGCCTCCTCGATCAGGCGGGCAATAAAAGCATTAACGCTTTCCCCCTGAGCGGCGGCAAAATTCTTCACTTCTTCCTTTTGACCTTTCGGAAGTGTCAGCTCCAAGCGGTCATAATTCGCTTTCACATACTTATGCACAGCTTTCTGCTGTGCCTTTGAAACTGCCATGTGGTTCCCTCCCTGTTACCGATTGGTAAGTCGTGATTGTTCTCTTATTATATGCAGAAAATATATTCCCGTCAATATAAAAAATCAACAAATATATTCCCGTAAATATGTATATTCTGTCAATAGACTATTCCCGTAAATAGTGCTATATTAGTATCATCGCAAGGGACAAGAGATCAAGCGAAGGTCGATAGCCAACGCGACAACGTAAGAGCCGGAACGGAGAAGATTGATAGAAATTCCAAAAGGGATAGATACTCAGAGCCGCCGGACGCTTGATCTCCCCCACAAAAATATGACGGAGGTTGACAACATGAGCATTAACGAAATGGAAAGCAAAGCACGCGAGCTGCGCCAGCTTCAGAGCCTTATTGAGGAAGCGACGGCGGAGGCAGAAGCCCTGAAGGACGCAATCAAGGCCGCTATGGGTGACGCTGAGGAAGTCCGTGCCGGTGAGTACCGGATCACATGGAAGTCGGTGACTTCCTCCCGACTGGACACGGCGGCTCTGAAAAAGAGCCTCCCCGAAGTGGCGGAGCGGTTCACCAAGCAGGCCACCACACGCCGCTTTTGCGTGGCATAAGCAAAGAGAGCCTTTGCAGCGTGTCATGCTGCAAAGGCCCCCTCTGAGGGAGATTTGAAGAACTCTTCAAGAATATTCGGATACGCGGCTCCGGAGGTCGCCTATCCGCTATCAGCGTACATGATTAAGGAGGCGCTGTCAAGATGAAAATTAAACGGAGCAAAGCCGAAGCGCAGGAGGCTCGCCGCTGTGAGGGGTGCAGATTTTGGCGGCGGTTGGAAAGCTCGAATGTGCACAGTATTAACGCCTGTCACTTCCTGCTGGACACTGGAAAGATTAGAGGTATGAGCGTGCAGGACTGCACGAGAAAGGAAATGATGATCCCCGCATGAAAACTTTTGATGACATTCTTGTGAAGATGGGGCAGCTTGACAGCCTGATGTATTCCGTCGAGAGCGCGATGATCGAAGCCGCACCGGAGGACGGCGGCGAGGAAGTGATCCGCCTGCACAATCTCATTTATCTGCTGTGGGATCAGCTCAAGCAGGTAACGGCGGACACGGAGGAGCTGAACGGTCATGTGAAGGTGTGCAACGCCGTGTTTGCGGTCAACAAGGTTGACGAAATGAGAGCAACGATCGAGAGGCTGAAAGGGAACGCCTGAGAGATATCCGCCGACGGAAATGACCGCCGGCGGGTATTCTTATGCCGCAAGCGTCACACAAGACGCGATGCCAGGCAGCTCCGCAGCGGCTCTATCCCGTGTGACAGAAATTGACCAGGGACGGCCTGATTGCAGATACATATACCGGCAGGGTATGCTTTTATCTGGAGATCGTTGCAAAGTAAATTTTAAGGTTCTGCGCCGGTACAAAGAGGCTCCGATTTTGGAGCCTCTTTCTTTGCCGAAAATGCCCGTCTGTTTTCCCCTAAATTTTCCCCTTACAGCTTTTTCAGAGTTTTACGGCATTTTACGTGCAAGCCTTGAAAGCCTTGAAAACACTACACTTTTTAGACGCGCCTTTACACCATTTTACACGCCGTCGCTAATTCAAGTCCCGCCTCGCGCACCAACTCCTCAGATTCTTCGGAATCTGAGGAGTTTTTCTATCTTCAAAGGAATGTGTGGATTAGAAAATTCAGACATTAGCAGTTCTAATAGCGAGTATCCAAAACAAATGATTTACTTATGCCGTTTCCGTGCTATAATACCCAAAGATAATAAATGAACTGATCGAAGGAGATTGACGAACATGAGTAACTGCGCAATTGTTGGCATCAACTGGGGTGACGAGGGCAAGGGCCGTATGGTCGACCTCATTGCAAGAGAATACGACATTGTCTGCCGCTATCAGGGCGGCAACAACGCCGGTCACACCATCGTGAACGAGTACGGTAAATTTGCCCTGCACCTGATTCCCTCCGGCATCTGCCTGTCCGGTGTTGTGAACGTGCTGGGCAACGGCGTTGTCATCGACATTGAGGACCTCTGGAAGGAAATGTCCGCGCTCAAGGACGCAGGTGTGCCCATCACGCCGGAAAACTTTAAGATTTCCGACCGCGCGACCATCGTCTTCCCCTATCACCGCGCGCTCGACGGTCTGGAAGAAGCACGCCTCAAGGACAAGAAGTACGGCTCGACGCTGCGCGGCATTGCGCCGGTTTACTCCGACAAATATCAGAAGAAGACCATCATGGTCGGCGAGCTCCTGTATCCGGAGTATCTCGAGAAGCGCCTTGCCTCCATTCTCGAGTGGAAAAACCTCACGATCCAGAACGTCTATGGTGCCGAGCCCTATCAGCTTTCTGACATGCTTGCCTGGTGCAAGGAGTTCGGCGAGAAGCTTGCGCCCTATATCTGCGACACGACGAAGTACATGTATGACGCGCAGGCCGCGGGCAAGAACATCATGTTTGAGGCGCAGCTGGGCGCGCTCCGCGACATTGACTTCGGCATTTTCCCCTACACGTCCTCTTCCTCCTCCAACGCGGGCTACGCGTGCGTCGGCGCGGGCATTCCGGGAAGCCATGTTGACCGCACGGTCGGTATCGTGAAGGCATACTCCACCTGCGTCGGCGAAGGCCCGTTCACGGCCGAATGGTTCGGTGAGGAAGCCGAGAAGCTGCGCAAAGCAGGCGCGGAATACGGCGCGTCTACCGGCCGTCCCCGCCGCGTCGGCCCTATCGACATCGTTGCGACCCGCTACGGCTGCCAGATCCAGGGCGCGACCGAGGTTGCCCTGACGAAGCTCGACGTTCTGTCCTACATGAAGGAGATCCCCATCTGCGAGCAGTATGAGGTTGACGGCGAAAAGACCGACGACTTCCCGTTCACGGCCGTCATCGACAAGGCAAAGCCCGTCATGACCTCCATGCCCGGCTGGGGCTGCGATATCTCCGGCGTACGCAAGTATGAAGACCTGCCCGTCGAAGCTCGCAACTACGTCGAGTACATCGAAAAGCAGATCGGCTGCCACATCAGCTACGTCTCCGTCGGCGCAAAGCGCGATGAGATCATCTACCGCTAAGTAAGAGGTCGATCACATGAAACCCACCTATGAAAGCCCGCTGGCCTCGCGCTACGCGTCAAAGTACATGCTGCACCTGTTTTCCCCGGACAGCCGGTTCGAGACGTGGCGCAAGCTCTGGGTCGCTCTGGCGCAGGCGCAGCACGATCTAGGTTTACCCGTTACGCAGGCGCAGGTTGACGAACTGGCCGCGCACGTAAGCCCGATCGATTACGACGTGGTGTCCAAAAAGGAAAAGGAGATCCGGCACGACGTGATGGCGCACATCTATGCGTTCGGTGTGGACGCGCCCGGGGCAAAGGGCATCATCCACCTCGGCGCGACAAGCTGCTACGTGACCGACAACGCGGACCTCATTCTCTACCGCGACGGCCTTCGCTATCTCGAGGGGCAGCTGGAAGCGGCGATGCAGAACCTCTGCAACTTTGCCGACGAATATGCGGCTCTCCCCTGCCTCGGTTATACGCACTATCAGCCCGCGCAGCTGGTCACCGTCGGCAAGCGCGCGACGCTCTGGCTGCAGGACCTGATGCTCGATTTGGAGGAGCTGTGCGACGTGATTTCCGCCATCCGTTTCTTAGGCTGCCGCGGCACAACCGGCACGGAGGCAAGCTTCGTCTCGCTCTTTGAGGGCGACAACGCAAAAATCGACGAGATGAACCAGAAAATTGCCGCAAGCTTCGGCTTTGACCGTCTCTATGACGTGTGCGGACAGACCTATCCCCGGAAGCTTGACAGCCGGATTTTGAACGTTCTGTCATCCATCGCGCAGAGCTGCTGCCGGTTCGCGAACGATATCCGCCTTTTGCAGCACGACCGGCAGGTCGAAGAGCCGTTTGAGTCCTCGCAGGTCGGTTCGTCCGCGATGCCCTATAAGAGAAACCCCATGCGCTGCGAACGCATCTGCTCGCTCTCCCGGTATATTATGGCGGACGCAATGAACGCGCCGATGACAGCCTCCACGCAGTGGCTCGAGCGAACACTGGACGACTCTGCCAACCGCCGCATCTCGCTTCCGGAGGCATTTTTGGCCTGTGACGGCATTCTGCGGCTGATGCAGAACGTCACGAAGGGACTGCACGTGAACGAAAAGATCGTCGCGCGCTTTGTAAACGAGTATCTCCCCTTTATCGCGACCGAGAATCTTCTCATGGCCGCCGTCAAGCACGGCGGCGACCGCCAGCAGGTGCATGAGATCATCCGCAAGGCCTCGATGGAGGCAACCGCGCAGATGAAAAACGGCGAGCGCTGGGACCTCATTGCAGCCCTGTCCGCCGAACCCGCGTTCGGCATGACGGAAGAAGAGATCAAGTCTCACATGGAGCCCTCGCAGTACATTGGCCGCTGCCCCGAGCAGGTGCACGCGTTTACCGCAAAGTGCCGCGCGCTGTGCAAAAACGCCGAGAGCTGCGCCGAGGAAATCTCGCTTTAAAACAGTTCTTGACAGCCTATTGGTTTTCCTGTAACATATACTTTGTTGCTTATGGGAGAATCCAACTTTTACAGCTCCCGCCCGGGTTGGACGGGGGCTGTTTTTTGCGCCTTTGGGCGCGTTTTTGCGGAAGGGACGAATTGTATGGAACAGGTACGAACGGAAAACAAAATGGGCACGATGCCGATTGGAAAGCTTCTTGCCAACATGGCGGTTCCCATGATGGTCTCGATGCTGGTGCAGGCATTTTATAACGTTGTCGACAGCGTCTATGTCTCGCAGCTGAATGAAAACGCGCTGAGCGCCATCTCGCTGGCCTTCCCGCTGCAAAATCTCATGATTGCCTTCGGAAGCGGCACGGCCGTCGGCACAAACGCGCTTCTTTCCCGTGCGCTTGGTGCAAAGCGGCACGATCTGGTCGACCGCGCGGCCAACACGTCCATTTTCCTGATGTTCTGCAATTTCGCAATCTTCTGCGTGTTGGGCCTAACGCTTTCGCGCACCTTCTTCCTCGCGCAGACAGACGTGCAGCAGATCGTGGACTACGGCGCAAGCTACACCTCCATCTGCCTTGGCGCGTCGATCGGCATTTTTGCGCAGTTCTGCTTTGAGCGGCTGCTGCAATCGACCGGGCGGACGAAGCTTGCGATGTACACGCAGATCGCCGGCGCGGTCATCAATATCATTTTGGACCCGATTCTCATCTTCGGCTGGCTCGGCTTTCCGCGCATGGAGGTCGCCGGCGCGGCGGTGGCGACCGTCATCGGCCAGATCGTCGCGGCGTGTCTTGCGCTCTTTATGAATCTCAAATTTAACCCCGATGTCCGCATCCGCCTGAGCCATATTCGTTTCCACTGGGATACCGTCAAGGAAATTTACCGGGTCGGCATTCCCTCGATCGTCATGATGTCCATTAGCTCGATCATGAACTTCGGCCTCAACCAGATTCTCATCGTCTTTTCCACCACGGCAACTGCCGTCTTCGGCGTCTACTTCAAGCTCCAGAGCTTTATCTTCATGCCGGTCTTCGGCCTCAACAACGGCATGGTCCCGATCATCGCCTACAACTACGGCGCGCGAAAGCCCGAGCGCGTGAAGAAAACCATCCGCCTGTCCGTCATTGCCGCGGTCTGCCTGATGCTCATTGGACTGGCGCTCTTTGAGTTCATTCCCGGTACGCTTTTGTCGCTTTTTAACGCCACCGACCATATGCGCCAAATTGGGATCCCCGCCTTCCGCATTATCGCCATTCACTTCCTGTTCGCAGGTTTCTGCATTGTCTCCGGCTCTGTGTTCCAGGCCATCGGAAATCCGCTGCACGCGCTCATCAACTCCGTGTGCCGCCAGCTCGTGGTGCTGCTGCCTGCGGCTTGGCTGCTGGCGCAGTCCGGAAAATTGGAGCTCGTGTGGTTCTGCTTCCCGATCGCGGAGATTTTCTCCTTTATCCTCAGCGCCATCTTCCTTCGCAAGACGCTCAAAACCGCGAATGCCCGAATGCTGGCAGATGGCTAAGTATAGAAATTTCCGGCTGCGTTTCAAGCTTTGAAATGCAGCCGGTTTATTTGCGAAAATTTTTAAAAGGATGCAACCGCTCCCCCACTTTTGTCGTCTATTCAAGCAGAATGAACTTTCAGGAGGAATCCGTATGCGTTATCTGTTTCCGATTCTGCTGCTGGCTGCGAGCGTGCTGCTGTGCGTGTTTGCCGCGCCAAGCGTTGTCTCCACGCTGACCCCCGCCGTAAATGTCTGCGGCGGTATTCCCCTTCCTTGAGCGCGGCGTTCCCGCATCCGTCTGTCAAACTTTCATACATGCAATAAAAAAACTGCCGGAAAGACGATTCGTCTCTCTGGCAGTTTTATTTTTTAGAGTTCATTCGGGAAGAGCTTTTCGATGGCGGCCTCGGCGGCGGCCTGCTCGGCGCGCTTTTTGCTGCTGCCGGTTCCCTGACCGACGGAGCTGCCGTTGAGCAGGACCTCCACGGTAAAGTGCTTGTCATGGTCGGGGCCAGACTCGGCGATCAGCGCATAATGAAGGCTCTGGTCCTTTTTCCGCTGGACGAGCTCCTGAAGCGCCGTCTTATAATCAAAGTTCCGGGGGCGTCCTACCGGAATATCGCTCAGGATCAGCCGGTCGATGATTCCCTTCGCCGCCTCAAAGCCGCCGTCCATGTAGCTGGCCGCAATGACGGACTCCATCGCGTCGGAGACGATCGAGTCGCGCTTTCTGCCGCCGCCGTGGTCCTCGCCGTGGCCGAGCAGGAGGAAATCGCCCAGATGAATCGTGCCTGCCGCCTTGGCAAGGTTCGTCTCGCAGACGAGGTCCGCACGGATTCTCGTGAGCTCCCCTTCTGGTTTTTCGGGGAAACGCCGGTAGAGATAGTCCGCCACGACAAAGCCCAGAATCGAGTCGCCCAGAAACTCCAGCCGCTCATTGTCCGGAAGCCCGCGCTCGCGGTTTTCATTGGCATACGAGCTGTGCGTCAGCGCGTTTTCGAGCAGCTTCCGGTTCTCAAAAATATATCCCAATCCTTCTTCAAGACTTCTGTACATGCTCCAACTCCTTCGGAACCATCATCTGTTCCACATTTGCGCGAATATCGTCGGTAAAGCCGCTCGAAACGGCCTGCGCCGCCTGCCGGATGGCGCTGCGGATGGCGACCGCGTCCGACGAGCCGTGCGCCTTCACGACCGGCTTTGTGAGCCCGATGAGCACCGTGCCGCCCGTCTGCCGGTAATCGAGCTTGCTTTTGAATTCCCGGATGCCCGACATGCACATCGCGGCGGCAAGCTTCGTAAAGATGTTCTTTTTGAACATGTCCTTCATCATGCCGGACATGAAAAGCGCCGTTCCCTCAATGCCCTTGAGCAAAACATTGCCGGAAAAGCCGTCGGACACCACAACGTCTGCCTCGCCCAACGGCACGCCGCGCGCCTCCACATTGCCGATAAAGTTTACATAACCAGCGTCACCCGCTTTTTTGAGCAGCGCGTACGCATCTTTTTGCAGCTGCGTTCCCTTCGAGTCCTCCGCACCGATGTTGAGAAGCGCTACACGGGGGTTTGATACGCCCAGCATCTTCTTTGCGTAGTAAGAGCCCATGAACGCGAATTGGAGCAAAAACTCCGGCGTACACTCCGCCGTCGCGCCGCAGTCGATGAGCACCGTGCCGCCCGTTTTCGTCGGGATCACTGGCCCCATCGCCGCTCTTCTCACGCCCTTGATGCGCTTGACAATCAGCGTCGCCGCCGTTAACAGCGCGCCCGTCGACCCGGCGGAGACAAACGCGTCTCCCCCGCCGTCCTTGAGCATCTGAAGGCCGACAAGCATCGAGGAATTTTTCCGGGTCTTCATAACGGAGGCCGGATCGTCGTGCATGTCCACCACGTCGTCGGCGTTCGCAATTTCAACGCCTGCCGGAAGCGTCTCCATGCCGTGGTTCTTGAGGCACTGTAAAATCGCCTCGCCCCGGCCCACCAGCACAACGTCCAGCTTTTCTTCCTTCGCCGCCTCAATCGCGCCCAGCGCGATGGCATCGGGGGCGTTGTCACCGCCCATGACATCTACAATAATCCGCATCCGGTCTCCTCCTTCGGTTAAATGGTATGCTCGCGAAGCATCTGATCGATGATGGCCAGCGAACGCTCGGCAATCGCTAAGTTCTTATTGGCCTTCCCCTTGACCTTGTAGCCAAGCGGGTCCATAATGCCAAAATTGATGTTCATCGGCTGGAAGCTGCCGATGCTCGTGTCACTGATGTACTGCGCCAACGCGCCGATGGCCGTCTGCTTCGGAAAATCCGGAATGGGCGTGCCTTGCAGCTTTGCTGCCATGGAAACAGCGGCCAGATAACCGGAGGCCGTCGACTCGACGTACCCCTCCACGCCCGTCATCTGCCCGGCGAACGCAACAAGGGGATTTCTCCTGTCGGCATAGTACCGGTCAAGCAGCCGGGGGCTATCTAAGAATGTATTGCGGTGCATCACGCCGTAGCGCACAAACTCCGCGTCATGCAGCGCGGGAATCATGGAAAACACGCGCTTTTGCTCCGGGAATTTCAGGTGTGTCTGGAACCCGACCAGATTATAAACAGAACCCAGCGCATTGTCCTTTCTGAGCTGCACAACGGCGTACGGCTCTTTGCCCGTCTTCGGGTCTTTGAGGCCGACGGGCTTCATCGGGCCGTAGCGGAGCGTATCCTCTCCCCGGCGCGCCATGACCTCGACCGGCATACAGCCTTCGAAGACGTGCTTGTCCTCAAAACCGTGCACGGGCGCTTCCTCAGCGGTTTTCAGCGCTTCGACAAAGGCGATATACTCGTCTTTTTCCATCGAGCAGTTGACATAATCCGCATCTCCGCGGTCATACCGCGAGGCGAACCACGCCTTTTCCATGTCGATAGACTCGAACGTAATTAAGGGCGCGGCCGCGTCAAAGAAGCTCATATATTTCTGGCCGCCGAAATAGTCCTGAATGGCCGCGCTCATCGCGTCGCTGGTCAAAGGGCCCGTCGCGATAATCACCGGCGCTTCCGGAATTTTTGTGACCTCTTCTTCGACGACTGTGATCTTCGGGTGGCTGCGGATCTTCTCCGTCACCATGCCGGAAAAGCCGTACCGGTCGACGGCCAGCGCGCCGCCGGCTTCCACGCGGTTTGCCTCCGCGCAGGTGAGAATCAGGCTCTTTAAGCGGCGCAGCTCTTCTTTCAAAAGCCCCACCGCGTTTTCCAGCCGGTCGCCGCGCAGGGAGTTCGAGCACACGAGCTCCGCAAAATCGGCGCTGTGGTGCGCGGGCGTCATTTTTGTAGGCTTCATTTCGCCCAGCCGCACCTCGAACCCGCGCTCCGCCAGCTGCCACGCAGCCTCACAGCCCGCCAGTCCTGCGCCAATCACTGTTACTGTCATGTTGTCTCTTCCTTCTTCGTCCGACGCGCGGGAGCCTTCTTGGGCGCTTCCTGCGCGGTATCGTCAGCTGCCGCCTTCTTTGTCGTCTTCGCGGCAGTCTTCTTTGCGGTCGCCGTTTTCTTAGCCGCGGGCTTTTTCGCAGCCGTCTTTTTTGCTACCGGTTTCTTTTCGGTGGCCTTCTTCGTTGTCTTCTTCGCGGGCTTTTCCTCCGTCGCCGCGTCCGCAGTCACAGGCTCGGGCGGGAGATTCGCCTCCTCCGTACCAGCCTCCGCATTTTCTGCCGCAGCGGGCTTTTTGCGATAGCCGCGCTTATCCTCGGGGAGGAAGTTCTTGCACTCGGGATTGATGCAGAAGGGCTTCATTGCGCCCCGGCCGGAACGCTTGAACATCGTCTGGCCGCACTCCGGGCAGTCCTGATCGGTCGGCACGTCCCACGTCATAAAGCCGCACTCCGCGCCGCGCTCACAGGCGTAGTACGCGTAGCCGCGCTTGCTTTTGCGCTTCAAAATCGTACTGCCGCAGCGCGGACATCTGCCCGGCATGCGCTCGACGATCGGTTTGGTAAACTTGCACTCGGGATAGCCCGGGCAGGCGAGGAATTTTCCGAAGCGGCCGGATTTCACGACGAGGTTGTGCCCGCACAGGTCGCACTTCTCCTCCGTCACCTCGTCCGGCACCTTGAGCCGCACATCCTTGAGCGCCTCCTCGGCCTCCTCCATCTCCTGATGGAAGCCCTTGTAGAACTCCTCGAGCACGCGCTTCCAGTAGATTTTACCCTCTTCGACCTCATCGAGCTCAGCCTCCATACCGGCGGTGAACTCGACGTTGATGACATTCTGGAAGTGCTCCATCATAAGGCCGTTCACGACCTCGCCGAGCGGCGTGGGGGAAAGACGCTTGTCGATCTTCTGGACATATTCGCGGTCCTGAATCGTCGAAACAATCGTCGCGTATGTGGACGGACGGCCGACCCCCTTTTCCTCCATCGCGCGCACGAGCGTCGCCTCGGTGTACCGCGCGGGCGGCTGGGTGAAATGCTGCTGCGGGTCGGTCGATAAAAGCGTCAGCTCTTCGCCCTCGGCAAGATCGGGAAGCGGAGAGCCGACGGCCTCCTGCTCATCGTCCTTGCCCTCTTCATAGATGGCCGTAAAGCCCGCAAACGCAACAGACTGGTGCGTGGCGCGGAAGACCTGATTTTCGCACGCGGCTTCGATGGCCGTCACGTCGTAGACGGCATTTTCCATCTGCGAGGCGATGAAGCGGTTCCAGATGAGCTTATAGAGTCTATACTGATCTTTCGTCAGATCATGCTCGACGAGCTCCGGATAGAGCGCGACATTGCTCGGGCGAATGGCCTCGTGGCCGTCCTGCGCATTGGCCTTGGGCTTATAGCGCCGTGGCTGGCCGGGATAGTATTTTTCGCCATAGCGGCTGCGGATGACCTCTCCGGCAGCGGCAAGCGCTTCTTCCGAGATACGAAGCGAGTCCGTTCTCATGTAGGTGATGAGGCCGACCGAGCCCTCTTCCCGGAGCTCCACACCTTCATAGAGCTGCTGGGCGAGCATCATCGTGCGCTTCGGCGTCAAGTTCAGCTTTCTCGAGGCCTCCTGCTGAAGGCTGGAGGTAATAAAGGGCGGCGCTGGATTTTTCCGGCGCTGCGTCTTTTTGACGCTCTGCACCGTAAAGGACTTTCCCGCGATCTGTGAGAGCACCTTATCCACATCTTCGCGGCTTCCGAGCTCGTTCTTTTTTGGGTCGCCGTAGTACCGCGCGGTAAACCCGCCGGGCTTTCCGGTGCGGTCGAGCGCTGCGTCAATCGTCCAGTATTCCTGCGGCGTAAAAGCGCGGATCTCATTTTCGCGGTCGACGACAAGACGCGTTGCAACCGACTGCACGCGTCCGGCCGACAAGCCCCGGCGCACCTTTTTCCAAAGTAAGGGGCTCAGCTGATAGCCAACAATGCGATCTAGCACACGCCTTGCCTGCTGCGCGTCGACGAGGTTCTGATCGATGGCGCGCGGCGCGGCAATGGCCTTTCGCACGACGTCTTTTGTGATCTCGTTGAACGTCACACGGTAAGTCTTGTCGTCCGGGATGTCCAGCAGATATTTTAAGTGCCATGAAATGGCCTCTCCCTCGCGGTCCGGGTCGGTTGCGAGAAAGACGTTCGCGCTCTTGGCCGCGGCGGACTGCAGGTCTTTGATGATATCCTCTTTTCCCTTGATGGGGTAGTATTCGGGTTCAAAATCGTGGTCGATGTCCACGCTCATGGTGCTCTTGCGCAGATCGCGCAGATGCCCCATACTGGCCTTGACCTGATAGTCGGGGCCCAGGTATTTTCCGATCGTCTTCGCCTTGGACGGCGACTCAACGATGACGAGGTTGGTTTTTGCGTTCGGCATGCGTGCCTCCAATTATGATTGTTTTTCCGCGAGCGAAAAGCGCTTGCCCGGAAGTGCGCGGACATAGCCCTTGATCTGCAGCAGCGTCAGCGCAGAGGTAATGCGCGCGGCGGGAAGCCGGGTTGCGGCGATGATCTGATCGATGTGCTTTTCTCCGCTCGTGAGCTGGCCGATGGCGGCCTTTTCGTCGGGCGATAATGCGCCCAAAATTTCCTGTACGTCAATATAAGCCCTGTTTTCCGACTTGTCAATGACTTTTGTGTCGGAGGGCACGGGCGAAGTTTCGTTTTTCTGCGTCTTTTTCGGTCTCGGCGGAAGCTTGTCCGTGGATTTTACAGCGCTTTCGCGCTGCTCCGGGGTCAGCTGCATGGGGATGGCTTTTGGCTGATGGGACACGAGCTCCGGATACAAATGGACATACTCTTTCATAATGTCCCAGCCGTCTTCGACGACGATCGCGCCCTCGCGCAGAAGCTGAATATTTCCCTCGCAGGTCGCTGTACCGACGTTACCGGGAACGGTAAATACGTCTCTCCCCTGCTCCAACGCCCGATTTGCCGTAATGAGCGCGCCCGAGCGCTTCGGCGCTTCTACAACGACCACGCCGAGAGAAAGCGCGCTGATAATCCGGTTTCTGACCGGGAAATGAGAGCCGAGCGCGGGTGTTTGCGGCGGGTATTCGCTGACAAGGCACCCGTGCGCCGCGATATCCTCAAACAGCACCCGGTTTCCAGCCGGATATACAACGTCAACCCCGCAGCCGAGCACCGCAACCACAGGTCGATCCGCGGTCAAAGCTCCGGTCAGACACATCGTGTCAATGCCGTCCGCACCGCCGGAGACGACAATACCGCCGCTTTTCGCAACCTGATAGCCAAGGCGCTTTGCCTGCATGAGCCCGTAGGCCGAGGCTTTTCTCGTGCCGACCATGGCAATGACGGGCGAGGTATCGATGGCCGGGAACACGCCCTTATAGTATAAAACGATGGGCGGGTCGGAAATCACGCGCAGCCGGGCCGGATACTGCGCGTCCTGAATGGTCATGACGTGGATGTTTTTCTGATAGCACTGCTGCAAAATGATCTCTGCACCGGTGAGCGACTTATCGAGCAGACTTGTGGGAACAGGTCCTCCGTCCGCATCCTTAAGAGCATCTTCGTCCGCCTGATAGATGGCCGCGGCCGAGCCGAGGCGCGAAAGAAGCGAGAGCGCCTGCACGTTGGAAACGCCCTCTCGTGTGCTGAGCCAGATCCAGTACTTGAGCATCCGTCCATCCTCCGTTTCTTAAATTCCCGATTCTAATTACCCGTTTCTCAGTTCCCGTTTTTCATCTGCCACATGACAATCGCCGCCGCAATGGCTGCGTTGAGCGACTCGCAGTGCGGCTGCATGGGAATGATCACACTTCGTTCCGCCGCGTCCAAAATCGATTTTCGGACGCCCTGTCCCTCGCTTCCGATGACGGCGACGGCGTTTGTGAGGTCCGCGTTCCGGATATCGACCGCTTGATCATTTAAGGCAGTGACAGTTAACATCAGTTTCTTCGCCCTGCACTGCGCCAGCGCCTCTTCCTCCGTGATCTGCGGAACCGCCATGCGGAACACCGCGCCCATCGACGCGCGTACGGTTTTATAACTGTAGGGGTCGGCACAGCCGTCCAGAAGCGCAACCGGTACACCAAGCGCGTCGGCAGTCCGGAGCATCGTGCCAAGGTTTCCGGGGTCCTGAATGCCGTCTAACAGCAGCGTCCCGGGGATAAGCTCTGCCTTCGTCTTCTCGGGCAGGCCGCACACGAACATCGCGCCCTGCGGCGTATCGACGGTCGAGACGCTTTTGAGCACATCCTCCGGCACCGTTACGACACGCACCGTATCCGGAAGGTTCCGTAATGGGACATCCTCGCGGCACACGACCGTTCGCAGGTCCGGCCACCACTTTGCCGCTTCTTCTAACAGCTTCGTCCCCTCGGCGACAAATTCACCGGACGCTTTGCGATAGCTTCTGGACGAGGCAAGCTTTCGGATGTGCACCAGAAGCGGGTTCTGGCGGCTTGTAATATGTTCCTGCTTCATGGCTTGAGCTTTGCCAGCTTGTCGTTTGTGCCGAGAACGACAAGCACCGTGTTTTCCTTCAGCGCAAAGTCCGCGCCCGGGGCGACCTCGATCTTTCCGTCGTGGCGGATGGCGATGATATTCACGCCCAGCTTGGCGCGAATGTTGAGCTCGCGCAGCGTCTTTCCGAACCAACTCTCCGGCGTATGGATCTCGGCAATGCCGCAGTCCTTGGAAAGCTCGATGAAATCGAGAATGCTCGACGACGTGATGGCCTGCGCCAGCTTGATCCCCGTCTCGCGCTCCGGAATCACGACGCGGTCGGCTCCCACCTTTTCGAGCGCCTTTTTGCGCAGCTCGTCGGTCGCCTTGCAGATAACCTGCGGCACACCAAGATCTTTCAGATTCAAGGTCGCGATGATACAGGTAGCCAAATCAGAGCCGATGGCGACCACTGCGCAGTCGCAGCTTCTCGCGCCGAGTGAGCGCAGAACCTCTTCGTCCCGCGCGTCCGCGACCACGGCGCAGGTGACCTTGGATTCCATGCGCTGCACCTTATCGGGGTCCGTATCAATGGCAAGCACCTCGTTTCCGAGCTCATACAGCCGCTCTGCTACACTCGAGCCGAACCGCCCCATACCGATGACAACATACGATTTTTTCATATTCTATCTCCTATCCGGCACTTAACCGATCATAACCTTGGTCTGGGCATACTGCACGCGCTCTTTCGCGCGGTCGCCCATCATAAAGCCGACGCCGATGGTCATAATGCCGACGCGGCCAAAGAACATGAAGACGATCAAAATGAGCTTTGAGGCTGTGCAAAGCGTCGGCGTGATGCCGGTCGTAAGTCCCACCGTGCAAAGCGCGGAGATCGTCTCGTAAATGGCGTTCATAAAGCTGCACCCGTCGCACACGGTAATAACCGCCGCGCCGAGAAGCGACAGACCCATCACCAGAAGCGCAACGGAGACCGCGTTCGAAATATCCTCCTGCGAAATAGACCGTCCGAATACCGTCACCTGTCTTCTGCCGCGCATCGTACTGACAGCGGACAGGATCACAAGTCCCATCGTCACCGTCTTCACACCGCCCGCCGTTGACCCGGACGAACCGCCCACGAACATCAGAAGATCAGAAAGCGCTTTAGAGGCTTCCGTCAGTGCATCCTGATTGAAGCTGGCAAAGCCCGCCGTGCGGAGCGTCACCGATTGGAAGAGCGAGGCAAGGATTTTCCCGCCTGGCGTGAGATTCCCGATCGTTCCCGGATTGTTCCACTCCAGCAGCGCAAACAGCGCGCCGCCGCCAAAAATGAGACCCAACGTAATGAGAATCACGAGCCTTGCGTAAACCGAGAGCCTTGAAAACCGCCGTGTGTGCCGGATTTCGCCCCAGACGGAAAAGCCGAGGCTACCAATCACGATCAGGGCCATCAGCGTGAGGTTCACGACCGGGTCCGTTACGTACCGCGCGACGCTTCCGCCGTAGGAAACATCCGCCAGAATGTCAAAGCCTGCGTTGCAGAACGCGGAAATCGAATGGAACACGCCGTACCAGAGGGCCGTTCCTGCGCCGAATTCCGGCAGGAACCGGAAAAAGAGGATCAACGCGCCTGCGCCTTCGACGCAGAAGGTGCCAAGGATCACATTGCGCACATAGCGCACCACGCCGCTCATCGAGCTCACGCCGAGACCCTGCGCCAGAACCATACGCTGCCGCAGACCAATGCGCCTTCTGAGCGCGAGAAAGAAAATGGTCGAGACGGTCATGAAGCCGAGACCGCCCAGCTGAATAAGCAGGATAATGACAACCTGTCCGAACGTACTCCAGTATGTCCCCGTGTCAACCGGAATGAGGCCCGTCACGCATGTGGCGGATGTTGCGGTAAACAGCGCCGTCAGAAATTTAGTCGGCTCTGCGGACTTCGAGCAGACCGGCAGGCATAAAATCGCACTTCCCGTCAGCACCAGCGCCAGAAACACCAGCACGACAATCTGCGGCGGCCGCATCCTGCGAAACGGCCTTTGAATCGAGGCGGCAAGCGCCCGCAGCCTATCGGACAAAGAGAATCCTCCCAAAACCTGCGCCAGTTCGGCGCGCTACATTAAAATAAAAATATGATGCTTCATTCTACCATTGTGTGGTAAGAATATCAAGTCTTCGCGTAAAAAACGGCGAAACGCTGCAAAACCCGGAGACGTTTTGTCCCCGGGCTTTTGTTCAGCAATAGAAATCCTTGATCTTTTTCGCGCGCGACGGATGGCGCAGCTTGCGGATGGCCTTGTTCTCGATCTGACGGATCCGCTCACGCGTCACGCCGAAGATCTGGCCGACCTCCTCGAGGGTATGCGTCCGGCCGTCGTACATGCCGAAGCGCATCTTGAGCACATCTGCCTCACGCTCTGTGAGCGTCCCGAGAATCTCCGTCAGCGCCTCAGAAAGAAGTGCGTTGGACGTTGCGTCCGCGGGCCCCGGGGTGTTGTCGTCCTCGACGAACGAGCCGATGGTCGTGTCCTCTTCGTCGCCGACGGGCATGTCCAAAGACAGCGTATCGGCCGCCGTGCGGTTTGCCTCGATGATCTTCTCGATTGGAAGATTCAGCTCCGCCGCAATCTCCTCAAGCGTCGGCTCGCGTCCAAGCTCCTGCACGAGCTTGCGGTTGCAGCGGGTCGCCTTGTTGATGACCTCTACCATATGCACCGGCACGCGGATCGTCCGTGCCTGGTCGGCGATGGCTCTGGTAATGGCCTGCCGGATCCACCAGGTGGCATATGTAGAGAATTTGTTTCCCTTTGTATAGTCGAACTTGTCGACCGCGCGGATGAGGCCCGTGTTGCCCTCCTGAATGAGGTCGAGAATGTGAAGTCCGCGGCCGGAGTATTTTTTCGCGATCGACACGACCAAACGGAGGTTTGCTTCCGTCAACTTGTCCTTTGCCGCCTTATCGCCCTCGCACACGCGCTTGGCAAGCTCCATCTCCTCGTCTGCCGTGAGTAAGCGCACCTGTCCGATCTCCTTGAGGTACATGCGGACCGGGTCGTCGAGGTTGTATTCCGCCGCCAGCTCGACGGGGTCGATGAGATCTTCCTCTTCATCGCCCATCGGGATCTCGCCGTCGCTCATGCCGAGGCCGTCCGCCGTGTCGTCAAGGTCGATCTCAAGCTCCGGGCTCACGATCTGAATGCCCATCGCGTCGAACGTGTCGTAAATATGTTCAATCTTTTCTACCGGAAGATCCAGTTTCTCCAGCTGTGCGTTCAGCTCCGTCGCCTGGATGCTTCCTTCCCGCTTGGCCTTCGCGATCAGCGCACTGACCGCGGCCATGGCGTCTTCTGCCGGAACCTTTGTATTCTTTGCATTTGCCATCTATGCTCATCCTCATTCAATGCGGTATCCCGCGCGAAAAAAGACACTTTCCGCGCAACCAATTCATTATATACCACAACCCGCTTTTTTGACAAGCGGTTTTTCGAAATTTCTCGTCTCTTTTTCCTGAAAAACAGGATACCCCGTTTATTTGCGGGGCATTCTGCTTTTCTGACAGTTTTTTAGATTTCCATGATCACGGGGAGAATCATCGGGTTGCGCTTCGTGGTCTTGAAGAGGTACCCCGAAAGATCGCTCTTGATATTCGCCTTCAGAGCGCTCCAGTCGCGCGTGCCGCCGGAAAGGCAGCGGTCGATCGCGTGTGCGGCGATGACGCGGAGCTCTTCCATGAGATTTTCCGATTCCTTGACGTAGACAAAGCCTCTGGTAATAATATCGGGCCCCGTAATGACGCTTCCGTCTTCGCTCGAAAGGTTCACGACCACGACCAGCATGCCGTCCTGCGCCAAATGCTTGCGGTCGCGCAGCACGACGCTTCCGACATCGCCAACGCCTGTGCCGTCGACGAGGATCTTGCCCGCCGGAACGGTGCCGCCCCATTTGCAGGTAGCCTTCGTGAGCTCAAGGACCTTTCCGATGTCCGAGATGAAAATGTTCTTCGCATCCATGCCCATCGACTGCGCAAGCCGCGCGTGCGCCTGCAGGTGCCGCTGCTCGCCGTGGAGCGGAATGAAGAAGCGCGGATGCAGCAGCGCGTGCATAATCTTGAGCTCTTCCTGGCAGGCATGGCCAGAGACATGCAGGCCCTCGAGCTTATCGTAGACAACGTCGGCTCCCTTGCGGTAGAGCTCGTTGATGATCTTGCTGATGGACTTTTCGTTGCCGGGAATGGCCGAGGCGGAGATGATCACGCGGTCGCCCGCCTGAATTTCCACCTGTCGGTGCCCGGAGAAGGCCATGCGGTACAGGGCCGACATATTTTCGCCCTGCGAGCCTGTCGAAACGATCACGATCTTGTCCTTCGGAAGGGATTTGATGGCGTTGATGTCGACAAGCGTGTTATTGGGGATCTTGAGATAGCCAAGGTCCGTCGAGACCTTCAGGATATTTTCCATGCTGCGGCCTGTGACCGCGACCTTTCTTCCGTGCTTGTGCGCAACGTTCAGAAGGCTCTGGAGCCGGAACGCATTGGACGCGAACGTCGTGACGATGATTCTCTGGCGGCAGCCGGAGAACTGGCGGTCGAAGCTGTCGGTGACGCTGCGCTCCGACGGCGTAAAGCCCGGGCGCTCGACGTTTGTGGAGTCGCACAGGAAGGCAAGCACGCCCTCGTTTCCGAGCTGGCCCAGGCGCGCAAGGTCGATCATGCCGTCCTCCGCCATTGCGTCGATTTTAAAGTCGCCCGAGAAGACGAGCGTGCCGACCGGCGTTTTGACCGCGAAGGCCACCGCGTCCGCGATCGAGTGGTTCACATGAATGAACTCAACCTGGAAGCACCCGGCCTTCACGACCTCGCCCGCCTCGTGCGTAAAGAGCTTGACCTTGCGCTCGAGATGATGCTCCTCCAGCTTGAGCTTCACAAGCCCCGCTGTAAGACGCGTGCCGTGGATCGGGCAGTTGAACTGCTGCATGGCATAGGGAATGCCGCCGATGTGGTCCTCGTGGCCGTGTGTCAAAAACATGCCGCGGATCTTTTCCTGATTTTTGACCAGGTATGTCATGTCCGCGATGACAAGGTCGATGCCGTACATGTCGTCCTCGGGGAATCCGAGGCCGCAGTCAATGATAATGATATCCTTGCCGTATTCGAGAACGGTCATATTTTTGCCGATCTCATTGAGTCCCCCGAGGGGAATGATCTTTAATTTTTCTGCCAAATTGTATATACCTCTTTTCAAAAATTCATGGTTTTGCCGGTCCGGTTTCCGGCTTCTTGTGTAACGCGCGCAAATATCGCGCAAAAACGCCGGCGCAGGAAACTCCTGTGCCGTCCCGCGCAAGCGGGCTTTCTGACGCAGAGGCCAAAAGGACGCACAAATTCCAGCGGGCAGCTTCGGCCTCTCCGACCCCGTCTCGTCGGATTTCTCCATAGCTGTCTGCGAAGGCTGTGCTTCTTGTACCGCTCCGGCCGCCCCATCGCCCCGGGCAAACCGCAAGCAGCGCGAGTGGCTGTCTGCATCCTCAAATGCAATCCGTCTGTGCCGCTTTGAGGCTACTCAAAAAATGGGCACACTTTTCATGCTACATGGTAGTATAGCACAGCATCTCCAAAAAGTATACAAATTTTTTCGTTATTTTTTGTCGATTCCGTAAAAATCCCATTTCCGGACAGACGTGCCCCCCTGCGGAGCCTGCGCATTTTAGGCGGCAGGAAGCCGCAAACACAGCTTGTAAAGACGAGAAAGATTTGCTATAATGAAGAAGATTATTTATGAGTGAGTCAATTTTGGAGGAGGCGCGCACCCGTATGAACAAGCATGTTGCAAAGCTGCTGCAGCCCGGCGTATTCTGGTACTGCCTGATCATGCTGGCCTTTGCGGCGGCCGCGGCGCTTTTTGACCAGTATTATCTCGCGGTGGGCGAGCTGGTTGTGACCGTCATCGTGATGGTGGTCAGCCGTCTTCTCTCCGTCCGGCGCAGAAACGCTCTCATGCGCTACGTGCAGAGCGCAACCGACGCAGAAGGGATCTCCGTCCATGCGGGCTCTCCGTTTCCGATGGCGGTCATCCGGCTGCCGGAGGGTGAGATCATCTGGGGCAACGACGGCTTTTACGCCATCACAGGTCTTTCCGACAGCACGCAGTACCAGACGCTGGACGCTGTTGTCCCCGGCTTTACGACCGGGTGGCTGCGCGAAGGGCGCAGCGAGCTTCCCGGAGACCAGCTGATTGGCGCGCGCCGATACCGCATCTACGGAAACTACGTTCGCTCGGAGGACGACGAGACGACCGTGCGCCTTGCGACCATCTTCTTTGTTGACATGACGGAGATGTTCAATGTGCGCGACGAGTTTCTGCGCACGCGCCCCATCACGGCGGTCATTCTTATTGATAACTACGACGAGCTCATGAGCAATCTGCCGGACTCGACGATTTCGAAGCTCGACGCACAGATCAACGAGGCCGTCTCCGGCTGGGTCACTGGGCTTCACGCGCTGTGCCGCAAGATGGAGCGCAACCGGTATCTTCTGCTCTTTGAAAGCAAGGACCTCTCCCGGCTTCAGGAGGGCAAGTTCTCGATCCTGGACGCAATTCGCGCCGTCGTGAATCCCGCGGGCGTAAACGCGACGATCTCGCTTGGCATCGGCAAGGACGGAAGCTCGTTTGAGGAAAACTATTCGTTCGCGAATTTGTCGATTGAAATGGCACTCTCGCGCGGCGGCGATCAGGCCGTCATCAAGGACCGGTACAATTTTGCTTTCTACGGCGGCAGGACCAAAGAGACCGAGCGTCGCACGAGGGTCAAGTCCCGCGTGGTGGCCGGTTCTCTCTCCGAGCTCATCGCCCAGTCGAGCAAGGTTTTCGTCATGGGTCACAAGATGGCGGACTTAGATGCATTGGGCGCGGCGGTCGGTATCAGCTGCCTGTGCCGCAAACGCGGAAAAACGGCGCAGATCGTCATGGACTTGGAAAAGAACGCCTCTGGGAGCCTGCTTGCCGAGCTCAAGGCCTCACCCGATTTTTCCGGCGTGTTTGTCTCGGGTGAAGACGCGCTCGTGGCGGCAGACCCGAAGAGCCTGCTCATTGTCGT
>OGNB01000662.1_pt1 | contig 24414 bp, 20 predicted proteins | sample 1573301 | NCBI WGS metagenome assembly OGNB01 (sample SAMEA2581914, study PRJEB24529) | metagenome | biome: Human gut stool | place: China | collected 2011
TAATATTTATATCATCCTCTACAATTAATATATTAGGCATAATTTTTACTCCTGTATTTTATAATGTAAAATAGTCATCTACTTTATGAGAAATGGCATTAAATAAAACAGTTTTATTAATCCGTGCTTTCCTGCCCCTTATCTCTCATTTTGTCCTTTTCTTCAAAACTATTTTTGCTCATTTTGTCCGTTTCTTCAAGATTATTTTTGTTTATTTTGACCGTTTCTTCAAAACAATTTTCGAACAATTTGTCCGTTTCTTCAAGATTTTACTTTATTTATAAACAAAAAAACAGCACGACTATTCCCTTTATCCAGAAATAAATCGTGCCATCTTATCTTATCTGTATTATAATCCTAATTATTCTCTTCTCTCGCCATCGCAATCTGCTCCGGTGTTATAGGCAGCTCATAGAACCTCTTTCCTGCTGCGTGGCTTAGTGCATCTGTCACAGCCGGAAGTGGTGTATTTATTACAACCTCTCCTATTGACTTAGCACCAAATGGCCCAGCATCCTCGAAGCTACTTTCAAACTCAACATTAATATGTCCAATATCCATCCTTGATGGTATCTTATATTGCAGGAATGAGTTCTCATAAAGCTTTCCCTTATCAGAATATGTGATATTTTCAGACATTGCCATACCAATTCCCTGAAGGATTCCGCCTTCTGCCTGTACTCTTGCAAGATTAGGATTAACCGGTGTTCCACAGTCAACGCATGCATCATATTCTACAACCCTGCTTTCGCCTGTAACAAGGTCAACTTCAACCTCAGCTGCACCTACCATAAATGGTGGTGGTGAAATAGGTGATGTATGTGTATTAGTAACAGAAAGTGCCATATCATTGCCACACATAGAAGCTGTTGCTATATCACAAAGACTTACTGATGCACCCTTGTGCTCTCCAGCCTCACAGCTTACACAGCTTCCGTCAAATGTAACCTCACTCTTATCACAGCCTATAAGCTTTGCTCCAAGACTTTCGATTCTGTTTCTTAGCTCTAAGGCACAGTTCTCAACAGCCTTTCCGGTAACATATGTTGTACTTGATGCATATGATCCTGAATCATAAGGTGATATATCAGTATCAGCACCGAATACACTTATGTCATCAGTACTGCACTCAAGCACCTCCGCAGCAATCTGTGCAAGTATTGTATCACAGCCTGTTCCCATATCAGCAGCACCGATATTCATTGTATACACACCCTCATCATTAAGCTTAAGTGTGGCACTTCCCACATCCACACCTGATATACCAGAGCCCTGCATAGCCATACCCATTCCGACAAAACGTGCCTTCGTATCAGATATCTTTCTCATAGGATACTTCTCATCCCATTTAATCATCTCTTTAACCTTTGCTAAGCATCTGTCAAGCGCACAGCTTGTATTTACCTGACCATAGTAAGCAGGCATTACATCGCCCTCCTTAACTATGTTTTTAAATCTTATTTCAAAAGGATCCATATGCAGCTTATCAGCAAGCTCATTTACAGCAGATTCAACGGCAAAAAGCCCCTGTGTGGCACCATAACCTCTGTACGCTCCTGCTGACATAACATTCGTGTATACAACATCACTTACAAAACGGAATGCCTCTGCCTTTCCATATAACGGTATTGACTTGTGTCCTGAAAGACCTACTGTCGTTGGTCCATGCTCCCCATAAGCTCCTGTGTTAGACAGAGTATATAAATCTATTCCTTTTACGATACCATCCTTAGTTGCACCAAGCCTTACATGCATCTGCATCTCGTGTCTTGGAGATGAAGCTGACAATGATTCTTCCCTTGAGAATATAATCATAGCTGGCTTCTTAGTCTTCCATGTAACAAATGCCGGATATATTTCTGAAACTGAGGTCTGCTTTGCGCCAAAACCACCACCTATTCTAGGCTTTGTAACACGTATCTTTGATGGAGATATTCCAAGTGCGTGTGATATGATTCTTCTGCAATGAAATACTATCTGTGTAGAGCTTACAACATGAAGTCTTCCATAAGTATCGATTGTACAGAATGTCCTGAAGGTCTCCATCATACTCTGCTGGCATGCCTTTGTATGATATGTCCTGTCAATTACAATATCACAGCTCTCAAGCACCCTATCTATATCACCATTACTGCACTCATCATGTGCACATAGATTTCTTTTATTATCAGCTCCGACAGGACACATTGCTTCCCAGTTATCCTCCGGATGAACAAGTATCTCATTATCCTTTGCCTTTGTAAAGTCAAGCACTGGCTCAAGTACCTCATACTCTGCCTTAATAAGCTTCATTGCCTTATCAACACAGCGCTCATCCACTCCCGCAACAATCGCAACCGGATCACCTATGAATCTTACATGTTTATCAAGAATAAGCCTGTCATAAGGACTTGGCTCAGGATACGTCTGACCGGCACAGGTAAAACGCTTCATATTCTGGTCAACATCCTTATATGTATATATTGCCTCTATTCCGGGTACCTTCATTGCAATATCTGTATTAATGCTCTTAACATATGCGTTGGCATATGGTGAACGCAGAAGCTTTACAACAAGACAATCCTTTGGTGCAATATCATCTGTATATACTGGCTTTCCAAGAAGCAGCTCCATTGCATCCTTTTTTCTTACCGCTTTATTAACCGACTTCATTACTTCACCTCCTCTGCTATATTTTCTTTATTTTCCACACTGGCTTCCTTAGCCTTTTTTACCCTGAGGTAATCCAGAATTCCTCTTAACTGGCCTTCATACCCTGAACATCTGCACAGATTTCCTGAAAGAAACTCCTTTATCTCATCTTCATCAGGATAAGGATTCTCCCTAAAGAGTGCAATAGCATTCATAACAAAGCCCGGATTACAGAAGCCACACTGCTCTGCCCCCTGGTCAGCTATAAATGTAACGAACTCTGCTGCCTCCTCTTGTAAACCCTCAAGCGTTGTAACACTGCATTTATCTGCTCTTACAGCAAGAACCGAACATGAAAGTACTGGTTTTTCATTAAGAAATACTGTACACAGTCCGCAGTTAGAAGTCTCACAGCCACATTTTACACTATAACAGCCATGCTCTCTCACGAAATCATAAAGAGTCATATCGCAGGCAACATCTGCCTTGACTGACTTTCCATTTAACTTAATATCTACTAACATATATTCTCCAATCCATACACTAATAAATCGATATATAAACAAATCTATATAAATAATACCTCAGCTATTAATAATCAATAACTAATTATTAATTATTTACAGCCCTTAATGCTCTCTTGGTAAGCTCTTCTGCCAGATGGCTTCTGTATTCAGCACTTCCACGCATATTACTCTCTGTAGAAACATTCTCCCTTACATATCTGGCGAAGCTCTCTATAGTCTCATCATTTACTCCGCCCTTAAGAATACCTTCCTTATCTTCTACAACAACAGCTCTTCCCGGTCTTGCACCTATGCATATATTATATTCACCCGAACCGCTAAAGCCCACGCCAGCACAGGTAAGAACCGGAAGGTCTGTTTCTGTTATTCTTACTGCCTCATAAAACATCTTGACTGGCTTTTTCTTAACTATAATGCTTACAATAATATCCCTGTCATAGCTTTTTGCCGCATACTCCTTTAGGGAAACTATTCCACCCTTATATAATTCAACGTATGAATCAAGTCCAATTAATAATGTAAGAACATCAGAAAATCCATATCTTCCATATATGCTTCCACCAACTGTTGCAAGATTTCTAAACTGCACGCCAACAATATGCCTTAGTGCTTCCTTAGCGCAGCCATTCGTATACTCATTAAACCCCTTATGGTTTTCCAACTGTCTTAGTGATGTCATACATCCAATCTTAAATTCTTCTTCTGTCTCTTCAATCTTATCAAGTCCCAGTCCTGACATGTCAATCGCGGTATTGATTCTGTTATCACCCATACGCATCCACATCATGCCGCCGACAATTCTGTTAGCCTTCTTCTGGTTAAGCTCGTAAGCCTCTTCAATACTTTCTACTTTCCTATAATTCTGTATATTAAGCATAAAAACTCCTCATTTTGATCATACTTATGCCAGAAATAAAAGTCCTGCTGTGCAGCTTTAAACAACCTTTAACCTTTTTTCTGACCGTTTCTTAATTACATCATAATATAACTATACTGACTTGTAAAAGCCTTGTCAATCTGATAAAATTCATTCGCGCACTTGTTTTAACTGTTGCTGTCAGATATATTCTGGCCAACATAAAAAATGTGTAAAAATAAAGTAGAAATGAGGATAAATATGAAGAATTTTAAAAGATTAACTGCTTTAGTCCTGGCAGTACTCATGCTTATATCAACTGTAGCATGTGGCAGTTCTGCCGCAAATGACAGCACTACACAGGCTGCTTCAACATCAGCATTTGATGTCATGTCACAATTCAACGAGGTAAGCACAAGCTACCCTCTTACTGTTACCGACCAGGCAGGACGAACAGTAACTTTTGAAAAAGCACCTGAAAAGATTGCTTCATCTTACTATATCTCTACAAGTCTTCTACTTGCACTTGGATTAAAGGATAAGCTTGTGGGAATCGAAGCTAAGGCTAATACACGAAACATCTATAAGCTTGCAGCTCCATCCATCGTAAGTCTCCCTAATATGGGAACAGCTAAGGAATTCAACACAGAAGCCTGTGTTGCAGCAGCACCTGATGTTGTATTCCTTCCTATGAAGTTAAAAAAAGCTGCAGATACACTTGAAGGTCTTGGTATCAAGGCTGTTGTTGTTAATCCTGAGGATGCAACGCTCCTTAAGGAATGTATAACACTTGTTGGTAAAATAACTAACACAATCGGACGCTCTGATGCACTTAACAATTCTATCGATACATTTTTAGCTGATAATAAAGCTAAGCTTGCAGGTGAGAACACTCCTTTAGTATATCTTGCAGGTAACAGCTCTGTTCTTTCAACAGCAGGAAGCAAGATGTATCAGAACACATTACTTACCAATGCAGGCGGAAAGAATGCAGCCTCTGAGCTCACAGATACTTACTGGGCAAATGTTTCATATGAACAGCTTCTTGCCTGGAACCCTGATTATATTATAATAGCTGCTGATGCAACCTACTCAATAGATGACGTTTTAAATGATGCTAATCTTGCAAACTGCAATGCTGTTAAGAATAAAAAGGTTGTAAAGCTTCCTGGTGATATAGAAGCCTGGGATTCACCTGTACCAGCAAGCTTCTTAGGAAGCATATATATTGCCTCTGTTCTTCATCCAGAAAAGGTTACTAAGGATTTCTATGAAGAATGTGTAACTAAATTCTATGAAAGCTTTTATGGATTCACACCTGCTAAATAAGGATGATTTATGTTCAAAAATACTTCTAATTACCGGAACAAAATTATACTTTTATCAGTCATACAGGTACTGCTTCTTATAGTAGTACTTGTATGGTCTGTCATTACCGGACAGTATCCACTCACATTAAAGAGCTTACTGTCTGGTGATACTATGTCTATTATGGTCTTTAAAAGGCTCAGGCTTCCCCGCGCCCTTATGGGTGTTATAGGTGGTTTTGGGCTTTCAATATCAGGTTATATATATCAGCTTATATTTAAAAACCCTCTGGCATCTCCCGATATCGTTGGCGTTTCCTCCGGTGCAAGTGCCGGTGCTGCTCTTGCAATAGTCGCAGTTTCTGCTTCTGTTCCAGTCATCTCCATATCTGCTTTTATCGGAGCTGTTACAGCACTCATAATAACTCTGCTTACGGCTTATCTTGTCCCTGGCAGAAACAGTTATACTATCGTGCTTGCCGGTATAGCTATTCATTCTGTGGCACAGACTATACTTATGTTTCTAAAGCTTGCTGCAGATCCTGAAAAACAACTTGCTTCAATCGAATACTGGATTATGGGAAGCCTTAATGGTATTTCAAGAGACAGCCTTGCTATTCCATTTCTCACGACACTTACCGGCTTTATTATAATGGCTTTGTTATACAGACAGATTCTCATTCTCTCTACAAGTGAAGAGGAAGCTGTATCACTAGGTGTACATGTAACAAGTCTGCGTTTTATCATATTAATGCTTGCTACATTAGTAGTATCATCAATAATATGTGTTACGGGGCTTATAAGCTTTATCGGACTTATCGCACCTCATATTGCCAGACTTCTTACAAAGCGTAATGACATATTTACATACATAACAAGTGGCTTCACAGGAGCTATTTTACTGACACTTGCTGATATACTGGCAAGAAGTGTATCCCCATCAGAGCTGCCAGTCAGTATATTTACCTCACTTCTTGGTGCTCCACTGCTTATCATTCTGCTTATCAGAGCTAATAAAAAGGAGGCGTTATGATGTCCGATTTATTCAATAATACATTTTCCGCAGACGGAATATCAGTATATTACGGCAGCACCTGTGCGGTTGATAACGTAAGCTTTGACCTTATGCCTGGACAGCTTAATGCTGTTATTGGCAATAACGGCTGTGGTAAAACCTCTCTTATTAAGGCCATCATGGGACTTATAAAACACAACGGAAAATGTCAGCTTAATGAACACTTACTTGAAAACCTCTCTGTTAAAAAAAAGGCACAGCTCATAAGCTACATTCCCCAAAGAAACAATCTTACTATAAGCATGACCGTCAGGGATGTATGTCTGCTTGGCTTCAATCCTCATATGCACATACTTGGAGGCTACACCACAGATATGCTCAGGCGTGTGGATAAAGCTATTGATATGGTTGGACTTAAGGGTTTATACGAATCAGACTTCTTAGCTTTAAGCGAAGGGCAGAAGCAGTTATGTATTCTGGCACGCACCATAATAGAGGCTTCCCCACTGCTTCTTCTCGATGAACCGGATAGTGCACTTGATTTTTCTAACCGTCATCTTCTTATGCAGCACATAAGAAGTATTGTATCCGATGGCAGATGCGCCCTAATGTGTATTCACAGCCCTGAGCTTGCTTTAGAATACTGCGATAATATACTTCTTATGAAGTCTGGGACAATCCTTAGCACCATTAATACACATACAGACTCTCTTGATATTATTAATGAAAAGATGTCTCTTATATATGATAATATTAATGTCATTGAATGTACTGACATTAACCATAAAACACACCGTGTAGTTGTGGCATTATAGACCTATACCTATACTGCGTATAAATGTCTATTCTCACCAGACACACATACGTTATAAAATCATTTAGTGAAACGAGGTGACTTATTTATTCTATGGATAATTGTTATTTAGATGCTTTGGCTGTAATTACATTTTTTAAGATGTCAGATAAAAAACATCTTTTTATTACGGGAGACCGGGGAAGTGGCAAATCATATCTGTTAAACAACATTTTAAACCAGATTGAAGAAACTATGGATATGTCTGATTTTTTCAATTATCTGCTAAGCCGCAGAACAGACACACCAGAAGTTGTTATTAAATCTAATCTTATAGATGATGGAAAAGAATATGTGATTGGCAGACCACGTACACTCACTCCTGTTTCCCCTAAAAAAGGCAACAACATGACCTCCGTAGAGGATGGCTTTATTAACTGCGCCTGTCCTGCCATTATGAAGCATCTTATGACCTCTGCTGATAGTGTATTTGTTATTGACGAGCTTGGTTATCTGGAAAGCTCCTGTATCCCTTTTCAGGAGAACATTAAAAGTCTTCTTGATAACTCACGCGTATTAGCGGTCATCAGAAAACAATCCACAGAATTTCTTGACAGTATTAAAAGCAGATCTGATGTACTTTTAATCGATATTGATAATACCTTCAGCTCTATTTCGTGCATTATTATGGCATCCGGTATGTCAAAAAGATTCGGTACCAACAAGCTTTTAGCCTCCTTCAACAACAACACTCTCTTTGAAAATGCGATAAATATAAGCCACTTTGTAAGCTTTGGTAAAACTCTTGCCGTAACCCGTCATGATGAGCTTGTACAGATATGTGAACGGGAACATATACATTGCATTAAACACAATATGCCTTACAGAAATGATATGGTACGTCTTGGTGTTTCACGTATTCTAAAGGAAACTAACAGACACAAAAGCTGCTGCACCCAAGGGATATTATTTCTTCCATCAGACCAGCCGCTTATCACTAAGACAAGCCTTCAGCTGCTGTGCCTTTTATTTATTTACTACAACAGCAGTTATTTTGCTTGTAACAGCACAGATAAATCCAGCAATGCCAATAATAATTATTTCAATAATAATAATATTAATAATAATAATAAGATATGCCGGCTTGCCTTCAACGAAAACGCAGGCGCACCAGTAATATTTCCTGAGTGCTATTATAATGAGCTCCTTACACTTCCACAGGGCAAGGGTGGCGGCTTTATTGCAAAAAAACATCCTGCACAGGTTGTTTTAGTTCCTGCACAGGATGAATATGAATTATATGATATTGATACTCCTGATGACCTTATTCGTCTTTCCCGGTATCTTCGCTAATTGCTGTACCTTATTTAGTTACAGCCTTTTCCTTTATTGTTGCTGCTTCTTCTGAAACAACTTCTTTAACCGTTTCCTCAGCTTTATCCTTAGGAAGAATTATGTTAAGTAATATTGCTACAAATGCTGCTGGAACAATACCAGACTCACCAAACATAAGCTGTACTGCCTGTGGTGTATGTGCAAGGATTGCAGGGCTTACACCCATACCATAGCCTACACCAAGTGCAACCGATACAATAGAAAGCCTTCTTGCATCAAGCGGCTCCTTAGTGATAAGCTGGATACCACTTACAATAATTGATGAGAACATCATAACTGCCGCACCACCAAGTACTGACTGTGGCATGATTGATATTAATGCTCCAAGCTTAGGAATAAGACCACATAATATAAGGAATACAGCACCAGATGCAAGTGCAATTCTGTTAACAACCTTAGTCATTGCAACAAGGCCAACATTCTGGCTGAATGATGTATTAGGAAGCACACCGAAAAGTGCTGCAAGCGATGAACCTAAACCATCACACATAACTCCGCCTGAAAGTTCTTTATCTGTCGCTTCTCTTCCTACTCCACCGACCATAACACCTGATATATCTCCAACAGTTTCTACTGCTGTTACAACAAACATAACAAGCACAGGAAGTATTGCTCTTAAGTCAAACACTGGCTTAACTGGCATGAACTTAGGAATCGCAATCCACTTAGCTTCTGCAACCTTATTCCAGTTAAGTACCCATGACTTAGTATATTCAACTCCCTCAGCATTAACTGCTGTATGTGGAAGCACACAGCCCATAATAGCTGCTACAATATAACCAACTATAATTCCAATCAGTATAGATGATGAACTAAGATATCCCTTTGTCCAGTGCTTAACGAATAATATAACAATAAGCACAACAAACGCCAGAAACAGATTCTCTAATGAGCCAAAGTCTTTAGCCCCGTTTCCACCACCGAATGAATTGATACCAACAGAAATAAGTGACAGTCCAATAGAAAGCACAACAGTTCCTGTTACAACTGATGGGAAAAATCTTCTTAAAGGCTTAATAAATGCACCAAGCACAGTTTCAAAAAGACCACCTATAATGGATGCTCCCATAATTGCACCATAGGCTAATACTCCGCCTCCCATAACCTTTGTTATACTGCTGAATACTCCGATAAATCCAGAGCTTGTACCCATAATAATAGGCACCTTGCCTCCAACAGGTCCAATTGAAAACAACTGTATAAGTGTTACAATACCAGCTATAATCATAGCATTCTGTAAAAGTGCAACCTGAATAGATGCATACTCACTTCCTGCTCCAATACCACAGGCTCCTGTAATAATAAGCAACGGTGTAAGATTTCCTACAAACATCGCCATAACGTGCTGAAGTCCAAGTGGTATCGCCTGTTTTAATGAAAGCTTTCCATTAAAATCATATGCCTCCGGCATAAGTTCTTTTATTTTTTTCATATATCCTCCGGTATATTAACCATAATCTATCTGTTATTAATCTCATATGAAGAAGGTCTAGGGAAAATCATTATTCAAGTACTGATTTTCCTTAGACCTTCCTTCTGTATGACCTACGCTTATTATCTCTGCACATCAAATGAAGCATTATTCATAAGTCGTTTAATCTGGTCAACGCTTGTGATGTTAGTATCGCCGCGGATAGCGTGCTTCATTACTGAAGAAGCTACTGCGAAATTGACGATATCTTCGTGCTTCCAGTCATTCTGCATAAGAGCATAGATAAGACCAGAAGAGAATGCATCTCCACCACCAACACGGTCAACAATCTCAAAATTGAGTGTCTTGCTTTCGTAAGTCTTTCCGTCAGCATAGTAGAAAGCCTTAAGAGAGTTATTACTTCCTGAATGAACATAACGTACTGTTCTTGCAATTGCTTTCATATGGTACTGCTCATCAATAGCCTTGAATACTCTGTCCATATCCTCAAATGATGGATCCATAGTAAGGCCGTCCTTAACATCTGTACCATCTGCATTGTATACATGGATAGGCTCAATACCTATAAGTACATCTACATATGGAAGATATCTGCTGAGTACATCCCTTGCTGTTTCAAAAGACCATAATGTACTTCTGAAATTAGGATCAAAGCTTACCGTAAGTCCAAGCTTCTTAGCTGCCTTGATAGCCTTATCTATAAGACGACGGCAGTTATATGAAAGAGCTGGTGTGATGCCACTTAAATGTAACCAGTCATAATCCTTTAAGATGTTCTCAAAATCTACATCCTTATAATCATATTCAGCAAATGCTGAGCTTCCTCTATCATATATTACCTGTGAAGGTCTTACTGAAACACCTTCTTCAAGGTAATAAAGTCCCATTCTTCCGTCAGACTTGATAATGTGCTTAGTGTGTACATCATTAGCCTTAAGGTAGTTGATACAAGACTTACCAAGGTCTGTGTTAGGTAATACTGTAAAAAATGTTGAATCTACACCAAGGTTAGCGAGTGAAACTGCTACGTTGGCTTCTGCTCCACCATAGTTAACTATGAAATTGTGGGTTGTAACTATCTTCTCATAGTTAGGTGGTGACAATCTTAACATCAATTCGCCAATTGCTATGAACTTCATATGTGCCTCCATCTATCATTAAACTTTAAACCTGATATTAAGTAATATTTTATAGCAATAACCTGTACTTTTATTGCTCTATATTGTCAAAATAATACTCCATTTAATGATACTACTTATCCTATAAAATTGCAAATTGTATTTAACGCATTAACTCACAAATACCGCAGTATTTTGTTGCATTAACACGCCATTTCATTGTATAATTAAAAATATTTTGAAGCGAGGAAAGTAATACCTATGGACATTTACGAATCATTGAACTCTATTTTAGTAACTTTATTCAATGATATAATGAACATTGAAGAAAAGGCTTTAATTACAGATGAATTTTCTGACATCACAGTTACTGATATGCACATAATTGAAGCTATCGGAATTAAAGAGCCACGCACTATGGGAACAATATCAAAGGCCTTAGGCGTGACTATGGGAACTCTTACAGTCGGCATTAACGGACTTGTTAAAAAGGGATATGTAATAAGAACAAGAAGTGAGGAAGACCGCCGTGTCGTATATGCTTCTCTCACACCAAAGGGTAATGCGGCATACAATCACCATATGAAATTTCATCAGGATATGATTAAACATATCACTGGCGATTTAAGCGAAGATGAAGCAGCTGTACTTATTAAGACATTTACAAGGCTTGAAGATTATTTTAAAAGCATATCATAACATTCAAAATAATTATGGAATTATATTAACATATAACTATACTGTCGCAGCTGCGTAACCTTTAACGCACTGTCTGCATAGCAAAAACCCCACAGATATGAATTTCTGTGGGGTTTTTTGAAAGATTATTAATCTTTCCGCCGACCGGGCCGGCATAATTTATATATGAGAGTTTTGGAAAAGTAAGCTTATTTAGTTAATTCAGCTGTCTTATATATAAACGTTACTGAATTATCCTTACCATCTGACTTACCAAGGAATGTGTTGTAATTCTGACCAAGCTTGATTACTTCCTTGATTGTATCTACTGCTGTATCAGCATCATCACCAACAAGACTTGTAATAGCTTTAATACCTGTCTCATTGAATTCTGCCATACCATCTTTAAGTGTTATAGCACCATCATTAAGCTGTGTTACACCATCTGCTAAAGTTACAGAAGATGACTTAAGTGTTGATGTTCCATCAGCAAGCTGTGTAGAACCACTTCTTAAAGCTTCATTGTTAGAATTAAGTGTGCTGAAACCGCCTGCAATCTGTTCAATACCACCGTTAAGTGTATCATTGTTACCATTAAGCTGTGCAAGTCCTGCGCTTATCTGTGCTATACCACCATTAAGTGTATCATTGTTATCGCTAAGCTGTGCAAGTCCTGTGCTTATCTGTGCTATACCACCATTAAGTGTATCATTGTTACCACTAAGCTGTGCAAGTCCTGCATTAAGCTGTGATGCACCTGCGTTAAGTGTATCGTTATTCTGAACAAGTTCACCAAGTCCGTCTGTTAATGACTGGCTTCCATCTGTAAGCTGCTTTAATGCTGCATTAATTGTTTCATTATTGCTAAGATTGCTGACAACTGCATCTAATGCACTTGAAGCACCTATATTACCAGCGGCTTTAATAAGAAGTCCTAACTGGTTAGCATATACATAATCCTTTGAACCAGCCTGTGATACCTGTGGAGTATATGGCTTACCGCTTGTCACAGCTTCTGTATATGTCTCTGTTATTATATTAGTTGTATAAGCTGTAAGATACTTTACAAAATAAGTCGATATATCTGTTGCTGCCTCACTACTGCTCTTCTTGCCCAGATCACTAAGGTCTGTTGCTATAGTTACATCACTAAGGCCTAATGCTGTTCCTAATTTCTGTAAATCAGTTGCCTGCTCCATAACAGTCTTTCCTGTTGAGTCTGCTACAGAATTCATCTTATAAGCTGTTGAATTAGCTGCAAGTTCCTTAACAACATTTCCAATAAGTGCTGTCTTAATGCTCTTTATTCCTTCATTTAATTGTGAAGCTCCTGCCTCTGCACTAGCAACACCATCTGTATAAGCCTTTAAACCTGTCTGTAATGAAACTGCACCTGCTGCCGCACTGGCAACACCGCCTGTATATGTTGAAAGACCACTCTGTAATGTGCCTGAACCTGCATTAAGTGCTCCTACACCATCAGTATAAGTCTTTAAACCTGACTGTAACTGTCCTGCACCTGCACCAAGCTGGTTAGCTCCTGCTGTGTATGCACTGATACCATCCTTAAGCTGTCCTGCACCTGCTGCCAGAGCTGTAGCACCATCTGTATAAGCATAGATACCATCTTTAAGCTGGCTTGCACCATCATTTAACTGGTTCACGCCATCTGTAAGTGCTGGAATACTGTCAGCAAGTGTCTGTGTACCATTCTGGAGAGTAACTGTTCCGTCTGTAAGCTGGTCTGCTGCTGACTGAAGTTCATTCATCTTATCTTCAAGCTTAGCAAGTGAGAAATCATCTGTATCTATGTCATTAAGTGTGCTTGTTGTAGCAACTGACATAGACATATCAAGCTCGAAATCCTCTACATCTGCTGATATTTCAAAATATTCAGGAATATCCATATCAAGGCTTTCACCATCAAACTTAAGGTTTAAAGTATCCTTTAAACCTGGCATAGTCATACCAAGTGCTATAATATTATCGCCAACCTTACTTACCTTGCCATTAGTAACTTCTACATTGCTGAACTTATCTGTTGGAAGAAGAGTTCCTGTAATCATTGTAAATGGAACATAAGCTGTCTGTGACTTTCCATTAACTTTTATATTCTTCTTCTCATTGTTAGTATAGTCATATCTGATAGTAACCTTACCACTCTTGCCAATCATATCTTCCGGTTTAGTTTCAACACCATTTAACTTGTAAGTAACCTTTATTGAAACAGGGGCAGTCTTATCAGATGTGCTCTGGTTAGTTGTTGTTTCGCCCTTAGAATCAGTAACCTTTTCTGTTACAAGAACGTGATCCTGAGTTCCGTCTGCCTTATCAAATACATATACCATCTCGTCTCTTGTATTTGTCTTTAATGTACTTGTATTTGATATTGAAAGCTCGTTCTTAATAGCATTTGTTATAATATTCTCTGTATTAGAAGCAGCCTCACTGCTTATTGCAACCTCACTTCCTGTCTGATTATATGCTGTGCCAGTTCCACAGCCTGTAAGTGTTGAAGCAATAAGAACAACACTTAATAATACTGAACTATATTTAAATAAAGTCTTCTTAACCATAACTATTCCTCCATTTTCTTACTTCCTGATATATTCTTATATCTGTTACGACATATACATTTGGGGACCGTTCATACATCTTTCTGATTACATATCCTGATTCTTCTTAGGCTTAAATCCTATACTTGTATTAATAATCAGTTTATCAAATAACACAAACAATGATGGAAGTATGAAGATAACTACGAACATACTTATAATTGCACCACGCGCCATAAGTGTACAAAGCGAACCAATCATATCAACTGAAGCTATGCATCCAACACCAAATGTTGCGGCAAAGAAACCAAGTGCACTAACAATAATTGATGGTATTGATGTTGAAAGAGCTATCTGAATTGCTTCCTTCTTAGCGTATCCCTGGCTTCTTTCCTTCTTATATCTTGTTGTCATAAGAATAGCATAATCGACTGTTGCACCAAGCTGGATAGTACCTATAACTACTGATGCAATAAATGGTATCTGTGTATGAGTAAAATATGGAATACCCATATTAACAAAGATAGCAAATTCGATTGCTGAAACAAGTATAATTGGAAGCGATATTGATTTAAGTACGAACAGGATAATAACAAATATAGCTACTATCGATACCGCACTGACTGTCTTAAAGTCCTTATCTGTTATAGTGATAAGATCCTTGGTACAAGGAGCTTCGCCAACTACCATTGCCTTAGAATCGTAAGACTTTACAATATCATTCACCTTACTAATCTGATTGTTAATTTCATCTGATGCTATTTTGTAATCTGTAGCAATCATCATTATCTGATAATCTTCACCCTTAAGCTCTGATACTGTCTTAGCCGGTAAGAATTCCTGTGGAATACCAGACTTAAGTGCTGTGTCAAGTCCGAGTGCGAACTGTACACCGTCTACATCACCTAACTTATCAAGCATTTCGTTAGCTGTATCTGTAGACATACCAGAGTCAGCAAGTATCATATAGATTGAATTCATATCAAAGTTTTCTTCCAGCTTCTTATTAGCCTGTGAGCAAGCAAGGTCATCTGGAAGTGTATCAGACAAATCATAATATACTGATGTATGATTCTGTCCATATATAGCAGGTCCTAATAATACAACAAAGACAATTACAAATATCCATGAGTGGTTTACTATAAATGTAGCAAGCTTATCGAAGTTTGGCATAATCTCACGATGCATTGTCTTCTCTAATGCCCTGTCAAATGTAAGTATCAGTGATGGAAGGATTGTTACACAACCGATAACACCGAATACAACACCCTTTGCCATAACGATACCAAGGTCAAGACCAAGTGTGAAGCTCATAAAGCAAAGTGCAATGAAACCTGCAACTGTTGTTATAGAAGAACCAACTACGGATGTAAGTGTATTACCAATGGCAACTGCCATCGCTTCCTTGTGGTCATCTGGATATATTCCCTTCATTTCCTTGTAGCTGTGCCATAAGAAGATCGAATAATCCAGTGTAACACCTAACTGAAGTACAGCCGCAAGAGCTTTAGTTATATATGAAACCTCACCTAATAAAATGTTAGAACCCAGGTTGTATACAATTGCCATTCCTATACTTATCATAAAAAATACTGGTACAAGAAATGAATCCATAAATATAGCAAGCACGATACATACAAGAACTACTGCTATAAGTACATAAAGTGGTGTCTCTTTCTCCGAAAGATTCTTAGTATCCGTAACTACTGCTGACATACCACTTATAAACGCCTGACCCTCTGTCTTCTCTCTTATCTGTGTGATAGCATTCATAGTATCATCACTTGAAGTTGTATTATCGAAGAATATTGCAAATAAAGTTGTATCTGTGCTGTCATTCTCGAAATACTTTCTGAATTTTGATGGAACAATCTCAGATGGAACATCTTCACCAACTATTCCTGTGTAAGAAATAACCTGTGCAACGTGGTCTACATTCTCTACCTTCTTAATAAGTCTGTCAGTAGACTTGGTATCCATATTCTGGACAACGACCATCGCGTATGCACCCTTATTGAAGTCATCCATAAGAATGTCCTGACCCTGCATAGTTTCTATCTCATTCGGAAGATAATACAGAATATCGTAATTAACTCTTGTATTAAAGTATCCGATTGCAGATGGAATAAGAAGCAGGAAACTCAGAATAAGAATTGGAATTCTGAGTTTAACAATTACTTTTCCAAACTTTTCCATAACTCGCCTCATTTCTACGTCTGCGACGTAATTTTACTTTGATTGGACTGATAACCTCTCAATAATTAATAACTCTCTTAATTAATTACATTTATTATCAATTCAATACATATGACCGTCATCTCTCAAATATGACTTTTGGTCATTTTCTTTGCAAATGTTATTCTAGCACAAAATGACCGATAGTCAATACTCAAAATGACTAAAAGTCATTTTTTTATAGATTTTTTATTTTCAATATGGTAGAATATTAATTGACAGAATAACTAATATTATGCCTGCATTAGATTGGAGATTTTATGGGAAAACTTGAGAACAACAAACAACAGAAAAGGACTTCCCTCTTAGATACAGCTTTTAAGCTCTTTACAACGCAGGGTGTTTCCAAGACATCAATTGCCGAGATTTCTCAGAAAGCTGGAATTGCCAAGGGAACTTTTTATCTGTATTTCAAAGATAAATATGATATAAGAAATAAACTCATTTCTCACGAGGCAAGCAAGCTCTTTAAAAATGCAGTGAATGCATTAGAGCTTCATATAAAAGAACAGCAGATTAGTGACCCTTCGTTTACAATTACATTTACCGAGGAGATTATATTTATTGCTGACAACATAATTAATGTGCTTAACACCAACCAGACACTTCTTACATTTATATCAAAGAACCTGTCGTGGGGAATATTTAAAGAGGCTCTTACAACCAATGTCGCTGATGACGACATTAATTTTAAAGATATATACTATGAAATGCTTGAAGACTCTGGTCTTAACCTCAACGAGCCTGAGATTATGCTGTTTATGATTGTCGAGCTTATAAGCTCAACCTGCTACAGCTCAATCCTTTACAAAGAACCAGCTGATATTGACAGGCTCAAGCCTTATCTTTATAAGACCATTAAGGCAATTATTAATGAACATACAATAGAAGATTAGAAGATAAGAAATCCCCTTCCTTACCAGAAATATTATCTGACAAAGAAGGGGATTTGTACCACTCCACCTATAATTTTAAAATTTACTCTTAAATTTATTTTAGCTAAGACTCTCTTTTAATCACTCTTTTATATATGTTTTTAACATTTGTGTAACATTTTTTCTTTTAAGAACTAATTTCCCAGAAGCTTATTATATATATCCCTCTTAGATACGCCCCTGTCCCTGGCTGCTGCCTTCATAGCCTCTTTTTTATCAAGTCCCTGTGCTATATACATATCAACGTGTTCCTGCTCAGACATAGTAAGCCACTGTGCCTGTGCTTCCTCTTTAAGCTCATTTCTGTCTTTTCCAGCAATTACAAGAACATACTCGCCCCTTGGCTGGTTATTCTCATAATAACTGCACGCCTCTGCAAGCGTTGTAACCATACTATTCTCATAGCGTTTGGTAAGTTCCTTGCATATAGTAACTGCCCTGCTTCCTCCTAACACCTCAGAAAGCTCTTTAAGTGTCTTTAAAAGCCTATGTGGAGCTTCGTATATAATCATTGTTCTTGTTTCATCTTCAAGCTCTTTTAATATGTCTTTACGCTCATTCTTGTCCGCCGGAAGAAATGCTTCAAATGCAAAACGTCTTGTTGACTGTCCCGACATTGTAAGTGCCGTTATACACGCTGCCGCACCAGGAACTGATGATACCTTAATTCCTGATGCAAGTGCCTGCCTTACAAGCTCCTCTCCCGGGTCAGATATTCCAGGTGTTCCAGCATCAGTTATTACAGCGACTGACATTCCTTTAAGCATCTTCTCAACAAGCACCTTTGCCTTATCATACTTGTTATATTCATGATAGCTTGTCATCGGCGTATTAATCTCAAAATGATTAAGCAGCTTTATGCTGTTTCTCGTATCCTCCGCCGCAATAATATCAACTTCCTTTAATATCCTTAACACCCTGAACGTAATATCCTCAAGATTACCAATCGGAGTTGCACACAAATATAACTGCCCAACTCCGCTATTATTATGAAAGCCATTAAATTCTTCAAGTGCCTGCACACTATCATAATCAATATCTGTAATATTATCTTCCATACTGCTCCTCTCTTAAATTCATACTAATTGTACATTTTTAAAAGTTCTTCCGTGTAACTTCCATCGCTATTGTATACAATAAGTGGTTCTTCCACTATAAGCTGTGAACGTCCGCCCTTTACCGCCTCTATAAGCACCATATTAGCTGGCTTATCTATATGCGGATACACAAGCCTTATACGCTTTGGCTCAAGGTGGTTATTCTTCATAGAAGTAAATATATCTACAAGTCTTGATGGTCTGTGAACCATATACATATGTCCCTTAACCTTAAGGCACTTTGAAGCTTCCCTTACAACGTCCTCAAGACTGCATAGAAGCTCGTGTCTTGCGATTGCCTTGGCACTCTCAGGATTAACAATTCCGTGATTTTCATTCATATATGGTGGATTGCTTGTAACCACATTAAAAGAAGCCCCACCTAAAATATGTGAAGCTTCTTTAATATCACCTTTTACAATATTAACCTTGTCTGACAGACTATTAAGTTCAACATTTCTGACAGCAAGGTCATAACTGATATCCTGAATTTCCAAGCCTGTATACATACTGCCTGGATTTTTCGCCTGCATAAGAATTGGTATTACACCATTTCCAGTACCCATATCAAGCACCTTCTGGTTCTTTCCGGCCTTCGCAAATGTAGACAACAACACAGCATCCATTCCAAAACAGAACACATCTGTATTCTGGATTAGTCTGAGATTATCCCTGCATAAGTCATCAATTCTCTCATTGGCATTAATACCTGCATTAATCTTAACATCAGTCATCATTAATATGGGCTTTTCCTTCCTTTTTCTCAAGCTCTTCGAGTTCTTTTAACTCTTTATCATCTATATTCATTCTGTCGTTTCTTCTCTTAGGCTTAAATCTAAGCTCAGCAACAGGATACTCTCTTATCTCTTTCTCATCTCCATCAAGTGTGACAATTACCTTAACAAGCTGTCTTAACACATTAACGCTTGATACCTCACCCTTTAACTTCTCAGGTGTAGTAACATAATCTCCCACATTAGGAAGGTTGCTGTTAAGCTCCTCGTAAGTTTCCTGCTCATTCTTAAGACAGCACATAAGTCTTCCACACACACCCGATATCTTTGATGGATTAAGCGATAAATTCTGTTCCTTTGCCATCTTAATTGACACTGGTATGAACTCTGGCATATATGTTGCACAGCACAATGGTCTTCCACAAGAGCCAATTCCGCCTAATATCTTAGTTTCATCTCTTACACCAATCTGACGAAGTTCAATTCTTGTCTTAAATACTGCTGCCAGATCCTTTACAAGCTCTCTGAAATCAATTCTTCCATCCGCTGTAAAGTAGAACAATACTTTATTATTGTCAAATGTATACTCAACCTTTATAAGCTTCATTTCAAGATTATGCTTCTTAATCTTCTCAAGACATATCTTATACGCTTCTTTTTCCTTTTCCCTGTTCTTAGCTTCCCTTTCATCATCATCAGGTGTCGATATTCTGATAATAGCCTTAAGCGGCTGTACAACTGCTGAATCCTCAACCTCTCTTTCACCAAGAACAACGTGGCCATACTCAATTCCTCTTGCTGTTTCAACAATAACGTGCTGACCAACCTCAACATTATACTGTCCCGGTGCAAAGAAATATATTTTGCCCACCTGCCTGAATCTAACACCAACAACTTTAGTCATCTATTTTTAATCTCCAATCCTGCCAAATATTAATTCCTAACATCAGCCAATTATTCACTAACTGCCTACATATCCTCTTTCATAGCCATAATAAGAAGTTCTATGCATAAGTCAAAATTAACATTGGCCTTAAGTCTTACCTTTACTTTATCTATAGAATTAAGTATATCCTGAATTCCTTCGTATGACATAACCTCAGCCTGCGATTTGATAAGCGAAATCTCATCACTAAATATAAGGTAATTCGTATCATTGGTACTCTTAAACATAAGCACGTCCCTGAACCACATAGCCATAAGATCAAGATAATCGTCTATTGTAAGCTTGTAATTAGTCACATCTTTAACAACTGCCATTATGTCTGCCGCCGTCATATCCTTCACATTCTTGATAACGTGCATAACATCATTCTTTAAATGTGCGAATTCCGTACCTTCTATAATAGTCTTAGCACGTCCAATCTTACCCTGTGCAAAATCAGCCGCAAACTTACGTTCATATTCTGACACGTCATAGTTATCCTTAAGATAATCCATAACTACGCTTTCCTTTAATGGCTTTAAATCAAGAAGCACACATCTTGATATAATAGTCTGTAAGAAAATGTCTGCGTTAGTCGTAAGAAATATAACAATACCATACGCTGGTGGCTCTTCTATAGTCTTAAGAAGTGCATTCTGTGCCTGCACTGTAAGCTTCTCAGCCTCATCTATAATGTATATCTTATAACGGCTTGAGTATGGTTTAATAAGCATATCTGATATTATCTGATCTCTTACATCATCTACACCTATACTTGCAGGCTTCTCGTGTCGTACCCATATTATATCAGGCTGATTGCCTGACTCTGTCTGTATACAGGAATGACATTTATTACAAGGCTTATTATCGCCTTCTGCCTCACACTGTAATGCTTTTGCAAATATCTTGGCAATCATCTTCTTTCCAGCACCAAGCCCTCCATTGATAATGTAAGCGTGTGATACCTTATCTAATTTAATTGCGTTCTGTAAATGCTCTTTAATTGTATCGTATCCATAAATATCTGAAAATGTGCTCATTATATACTCCAATCTTATGCTGATATATCAAGCAATAAACCCCTGATATCATCAATTCTTCCTACAATCTCAAGATGATTTTTCTCTTCTTTAACAAGTTCTCCTGCCAGCTCATCAAGATTCTTATCCACAAGTTTAACAATACCATATACTCTGTGTCTGCCTCGTCTATCAAGAAAGTTCTCTCTTGAGAACTTATGGGAACGGTTAACAACCTCGTTAAGAAATCCCTTAACAAGCTCCCTGTACTTTCGCATATCCTTAATATCCATATGCTTTGCAATCTTCTCACCCTGCTCAGTAATCTGTTCCATCATACTGCCAAGCTTTTCCTGAAGATCCTTTTCTTCTATATTACTAATAAGAGTAAACTTAAAACTACTGTCCGTACTCTCTGTATTCTTCACCTGCTGAACTGAAGATGATGTCTGTATATCATTAATCTTTATATCCATAACTTTACTCTCTTTCGTGTCCACCATCATATAATTGTATCATATAAATATCATTAAGACAATTCAAGCCAACTCACTCTTATTCTATTTATAGATATTAATCTTATTTAATTAATTATCCTGCATTTATAAATTTCCAGCTTCTTTTAATAAACTATGTTATACTTTTAAATCTTCAATTTATTCACAGTTAAATTTATCACTTTTATAAAAGCTGCTGTTTAATTGCCTCTTTGATGTCCCTGATACAATCCTCTATTGTTCCATCGTTGCTAAATCTCTGATTAATTCCGGCTTCCTTAATCTTTTCCTCCGAAAAATCTTTACTGTCTGCAAGAAAACGCCTGCACATTTCCTCATACTGTGGTACTTCCTGCTTCTGTTCCCTGTTGATAGCTCTCATAAGCCTTATTCCATCATCGACTTCTATATATATCGGTAATATTGCATCTTTTCCAAAGTATGCACAAAATTTATTGTAAGCCTCAATAGTACCTATAACAATGTACTTGTCACCGCTTCCAAGCCTGATCTGCCCATCATCAACTGTAAAATATTTCCATTCACCATATACCGTGTTATATGTCCTCATTTCTATTACTTTATCAGCCGCTTCAAGCTCCAATGCCTTCTCATTATCTACATAATAATACTCTACACCTTCTTTTTCTCCAGCTCTCATAGGTCTTGTTGTATACATAATAACAGTCTTAAGATTTAGCTCCTTATCACCAACTAAAGCCTTAAATATATTATCTTTACCACTTGAACTTTTTCCCATTAAAAATGCTATCTCAGGCATAACAAAGCTCCTTCTTTTAAACCTACAACCTCCAGACCTGCCTCACCGGCCGCCTCAAGTATTGCAATAATCTTTCGTGTAATAACCTCTCCCGGACACAATATCGGTATTCCCGGTGGATATACATACACTGACTCTCCACTTATCTTACCATATATCTTCTCATTATTCATCTGAATTTCATCACAACCTGATAAATCCCGCCTGTTAAATGCCTGTGCAATTGTCAAAGCCTGTTCATCCCTGAAATCAGCAACATTTATCTTATTACCATTATCCTGATTATTAATTGAACTATAATTTAATCTATTGTCTGCCTCACCATTATGTATGCTATTAAATCTATTATCTAAATCCTTGTCTACTTTTGAATTTAGTATATCTTCCCTATCATATTTACTGATACTCTCATCTATTTCTTCGTCTATCTCCTTTAATGCCGCAAGAACTCTATTATCTAATTCTTCGTCTATCTCTTTTAATGCCGCAAGAAATCTATCATAATACTCCTGCGAGTCAAATATTGATGTCATCGCTATTACATATTTTATAGATGACATTTCAAGCTGGATTTTATATTTATAAAATAGAGTGTCATATAACCATTTTGCATCTTTATATCCTAATACAAGCTTTGATATGTCGTCTGTATTTATTAACCTGATGTGCTTTAATTCTGACAATCCATTTCTTAAAATAGTGAGCTTATCAACATATTCAGCAAATAATTTATCACCGTCATTCTTAACAATGCTTAAGCTTCTTGCTATGGAAGACATTAATATATACGATGGGCTTGTCGACTGGTATATATTCCAATACCTTCTTATGCGTTCTACATCAACTATTCCATAATTAATATGCATAATCGCTGTCTGCGTAAGTGATGGAAGGGTCTTATGCACACTGTTAATCACTACATCAGCCCCACTCTTAACTGCTGACTGAGGAAAGCTTTCTGAGAAATTAAAATGTGCACCATGAGCCTCATCAACAATCAATGGAATATTATATTGATGAAGATACTCTGCTATTGATTTAATATCAGATACATTTCCCTCATAAGTTGGTGATGTAAGTATCACGGCTTTAATATCATTTCTGTCATGGTCTGAGCTGTATTTATCCACAACGACCTTAATTTCTTTTAATGTTATCCCCTTATAATACCCATATTCCTCATCATATTCTGGATAAATATACACAGGATTCAGTTCATTGAGGATAACTGCATTATACACTGATATATGACAGTTTCTTGCCATTATAACAACATCATTTTTATGGGTAACTCCGCATATAGCCGACATATTACCTGCAGTACTTCCATTTACCAGATACCAGCTCTCATCAGCTCCATAAAGCTCCGCCGCCTCATCAAACGCATCTTTAATAATAGTTTCGGCATTGTGCATATTATCAAAACCATTAATCTCCGTTATATCTTTCTCATATGGATTTCCCATATCACCCATATATAACTCAATTAATTCTTTATTTCTCTTAGCCCCCGGCATATGCATAGGTACTATATTTTCATCTTTATATTTATCTAACTTAGACAATATATCATTATATTTAACATTCAGTTTAATGTCTGAATTTTTATTTGTAGTTCCTGCATTGCCATTCAATAATATATCATCATATTTAATATCCTTATTTGTAGTTCCTGTTTTATCCGATTTTCCTGTTTTATCTAAATTCATCTTTATACTCTTATCTTCATTCCAATTCATTGTTACACTCTCATCTTTTATTTACTGTTATTTATTATTGGGATACAAAAAAACCATAGATACTACATAACGTAATACCTATGGTATAAATAAGTGCCTAGAACCGGAATCGAACCAGTGACACGAGGATTTTCAGTCCTCTGCT
>OGNB01000668.1_pt1 | contig 24202 bp, 16 predicted proteins | sample 1573301 | NCBI WGS metagenome assembly OGNB01 (sample SAMEA2581914, study PRJEB24529) | metagenome | biome: Human gut stool | place: China | collected 2011
GGGCCACCTCCCCTGGGAGGGGAGGCTTTGGAACGTGATATCCGTCTTACGCCGTGATGCCCAGCTGTTTGGCGAGTTCGTCGAGGCTGAGGCGGAGGATCTTGGAGACGCCCTGCTCCTGCATGGTGACGCCGTAGAGGACATCGGCGGCTTCCATCGTGCCGCGGCGGTGGGTGATGACGATGAACTGGGTCTTGTCGCTGAGGGTATGGAGGTAGCTGGCGAAGCGCTCGACGTTGCGGTCGTCCAGCGCAGCGTCGATCTCGTCGAGCATGCAGAACGGCGTGGGCCGGACCTTGAGGATGGCGAAATAGAGCGCGATGGCGACGAAGGCCTTCTCGCCGCCGGAGAGCAGCGTGATGGTCTTGACCTGCTTGCCGGGCGGCTGGACGCGGATCTCGATGCCGCATTCGAGCGGCGCGGACTTATCTTCCAGAATGAGCGAGGCCTTGCCGCCGCCGAACATCTCGGCGAAGGTCTTGCCGAAATACTCGTCGATGCGGGCAAACTCGCGCACAAAGATCTCCGTCATCTCGGTCGTGATGGAGGCGACGATCGTTTCCAGCTCCGATTTGGCGTGCTGTACATCGTCGCGCTGGGCGGTGAGGTATTCGTAGCGCTCGGACACGCGGGCGTATTCGTCGATCGCGCCGAGGTTCGGCGTGCCGAGGGCGGAGATCTTCCGCCGGACCTCGCCGATGCGCTTGTTGGCGGCGGGGAGATTTTCGATCTCGACGATCTCCTTTTCGGCGGTGCCGGGCGTCAGCTCGTAGGAATCCCAGAGGCGGTCGACGATCTGCTTTTCCTCGAGCTCGCTGGTGGCCTTTTTCTGCTCGAGACGGGCCGTTTCGCGTTCGAGCTGGAGGATGGACTGGTTTTTCTCCTGCGCCTGCTTTTCGGTCTGGTTGCGCTTGGCCTCGAGCTGGGCGCGGGCGTCGACGGCGGCTTTGAGCGTCTGCTGGGCTTTGTCCAGCTCGCGCTCGCCTGCCGCGAGCGCGGCGGTCTTTTCTTCGATCTGCGCCTCGAGCGCGGCGATCTGCGCCTCGTATTCGGCGATCAGGTTCGTTTTCTGGGTCACGTCGCCCTGCATGGCCTCGCTGAGGGCCTGCAGCTGGGCGATGGTGGTCTCGGAGGCGCTGCGGGCCGCCTCGATGGCGGCGGTCTGCAAACGCAGGCGGGTCATCTCGTCCGCGGACTGCTGCTGGCGGGCGGAAAGGGCGGACTGCTCCGTGTCGAGCGCCGCTTCCTGCTGCGCAAGGGCGGACTGGGCATCCGTCTGCTGCCGCAGCTGGTCCTTGAGGGTCTGGAGCTTGCCCTCCTCGCCGCCGGTGCGGGTGGTGAGGCGGGTGAACTCGGCTTCGAGATTCTGCAGGTTTTCCTCGACCGTCGCAGCCAGGAGCTGGACCTGCTTGGCTTCCTCGGTGCGGCGCAGGACCTCGTCCTCTGCTTCGCGGAGGCGGCCCTGGACGGCGGTGATCTCAAACTCGGTCTTCGCGGCGAGCGAGGCGGCCTCGGCCGCCTGCTGGCGAAGGGTCTCGGCGCTGGCGGCGAGCGCTTTGCGTTCTTCCGCGAGGCGCGAGAGCGTATTGGCGCGGGTCAGCACGCCCGCGCTTTTGGCGGCGGAGCCGCCGGTCATGCTGCCGCCCGCGTTCATGACCTGCCCGTCGAGCGTGACGATGCGCACGCGGCTGCCGCTCGCGCGGGCCATGGGCACGGCGTGGTCGAGCGTGTCGCAGATAACGGTGCGGCCGAGGGCGTTTTCCACGACGGCGCGGTACTGCGCGTCGCAGGAAACGAGACTGGAGGCGATGGCGATGAAGCCCGGCTGGCGCTGGCAGGCGGTATCCTGCAGCGTCTGGGGCCGGATGGTGGTGAGGGGCAGGAAGGTCGCGCGGCCGCCGTCGCGGCGCTTGAGCATCTGGATGGCGGCTTTGCCGTCTTCCTCGGAGGAGACGACGATATTCTGCATGGCCGCGCCGAGCGCGGTCTCGATGGCGGTGGTATAGCGGTCTTCGACGCGGATGAGCTTGGAGACCGGGCCGTGGACGCCGCGCAGGCGTCCGGCGCCCGCGTCCTGCATGACGAGGCGGACGGCCTTGGAAAAGCCCTCATAGTCGCGCTCAAGCTCCTGCAGCATGCGGATCTTGGAATCGAGGGTATCGAGCTGGACGCCGGCGGCGCTCGCCTGCTTCTGCAGGGCGTCGCGCTTGTCCCGCCGGGTCCTGAGCCGGAGCTCGTAGCCGGCGATGGTGTTTTTCGCGCTCTGCGCGTCCTCCTGCGCCTGGGCAAGGCTCTTTTTGCAGGCGGACTGCTGGTCGTCGATCTGGGCTTTGCGGGCGCGGGCGGCGGTCAGGTCCTCTTCGAGGACGGCTTTGCGGGCCTGCACCTCTTCCATGGAAGCCTCCATGGAGGCGATCTGCGCCTGGGTGGAGGCGCTCTGCGTCTGCAAAAGCGCCTGCTGGGCGTGCAGGGCGGTCAGCTTCTGGCCTGCCGCGGCAGCTTCGCCGGAGAGGGCGTCCGCCTGCGTCTGCGCCTGCGCGAGAGCCTGTTCGGCCTCGGAAAGCTCCTGATCATTTGCCGCGATCTTCTCCTGCTCGGCCGCGATCTGCCCGGCGATGCCGCCGCTGCGGGTCTGCTGGTCCTGCAGCTCCTGCTGCACGCGGGCGATGTTGGTGCGGTGGTGCTGGATCTCGGACTGCAGGAGGGTGATGTCGTTCTGGGTCTGCTGGCGGGCGGTCTCGAGCTGGCCGATGTTCTCGCGCTGGTGGTCAAGCTGGAGGGTCTGCTGGTTATACTGCAGGCTCAGCTGCTCGGAACGGCTGTAGAGGGTGGTCAGCTCGTCGTGCGCCTGCTCGAGGATGAAGGCGGCGGAGGCGTAGTCGGTCTCGGCCTTGCGGGCGGTCTCGGCGATCTTTTTGAGGTTTTCGAGCCAGACCGTGACCTCGAGCCCACGGAGCTCGCCGCGGAGCGTCAGATATTTCTGCGCCTTTTCCGCCTGCTCCTTCAGGGGGCCGACCTGCAGCTCCAGCTCGGAGATCTTGTCGCCGATGCGCAGGAGGTTATCCTCGGTGTTGGCCAGACGGCGCTCGGTATCCTCCTTGCGGTGGCGGAATTTGGAGATGCCGGCGGCTTCCTCGAAGATCTCGCGGCGGTCGGTCGATTTGAGGGCAAGGATCTCGTCGATGCGGCCCTGGCCGATGTTGGAATAGCCCTCGCGGCCAAGACCGGTGTCCATGAACAGCTCGTTGATGTCCTTGAGGCGGGCAAGCTGCTTATTGATATAGTATTCGCTCTCGCCGGAGCGGAAATAGCGGCGGGTGATCATGACCTCGGGGGTCTCGATGCGAAGGCTGGCGTCGGAGTTGTCGAGGACGAGGGTGGCCTCGGCGTAGCCGACGGCGGGGCGCTTGGCAGTGCCGCCGAAGATGACGTCTTCCATCTTCGCGCCGCGCAGGGCGCGGGTGCTCTGCTCGCCTAGGACCCAGCTGATGGCGTCGGATATATTCGATTTTCCGCTGCCGTTCGGCCCGACGATGGCGGTACAGTCGCTGCCGAACTGCAGAAGCGTCTTGTCCGGGAAGGACTTGAAGCCCTGGATCTCCAATGATTTCAGATACACGCGGATACCTCTCCAATTTATTCTATCAAGGTATTTTAGCATTTTTCTGCGGGAAATGCAATCATAGAATACGAGGAGCGTGGAGATGGGGCGCAGATCCAAAGCCTCCCCTTCCAGGGGAGGTGGCTCGGCGAAGCCGAGACGGAGAGGTCGCAGCAGATTTGTGACAACCTCTCAGTCACCTTCGGTGACAGCATCCCTACCCCTTTTGTCCCTTCGGGACATTTCCCCTTGATAGGGGGAATCGGCCCCTGGGAGGGGAGCCTTAGGGGGTCTCGGGTTCGGTGGGTTGCGCCTCCGGGGTCTCGGCAGGATCCTCCGCGGGGTCCTCAGAGGCAGGCTGGTCTTCGGTGGGGGTGGGGGCTTCCGGTTCTTCTTCCTCGGGGGCAGGTGCGGGGCAGGCCGGGACGTCTTCAGCGTCCCAGTAATAGCCGCCCGCCATGTCCTCGTCATACCGCAGCCGCAGCGTGCTGCCGTCCAGCAGATCGCGCAGCACGTCCACGTGGCAGGACACGCCGTCGAGCGTCACGATGTTCCACCAGTAGGCCTCGCCGCCGCGCAGACCGCTGACGGTCCTGCAGCTGAGCCCCGCCTCGTCGCACAGCAGCTGCCAGCTCTGCGCCATGCTTTTGCTGTTCGCCACGCCCTGGCAGAGCGCGGAATAGACCGGCGTGCGGCTGTCGCCCTGCTGATACGGGAAGCGCTCGGCCAGATAGGTAAACAGCAGCGCGGCCTTCTCCGTCTCGCTCGTACAGTAGCGGACGTAGACCTCTGCCGCCGCCAGACTCTCGCGCACGTCCTGCTGCATCTCCTGCAGCTCCTGCCGGGAGGCGGGATAGGAAAAGACCAGCTCCACGATCCGGTTGCGGGCGTCGGCGGGGTATTCGGTGACGGTCAGCTCCGGCTCGGCCGCATGCTCGCGCAGGTGGCTGTCGCAGTAGTTCTGCACAAGGGCGGCATAGTCCGGCCGGCTGGGATAGGTCGCGTAGAGGGTCAGATGGTCGTCGTAGTCCTCCAGCGCCCGGCTGATAAGACGCCCGGCCTCGGTCTCGCCGCCGACGTATTCGATCTCGTCCAGCGGCGTCAGGACATCCCGGAACGTGATGTCGACCTTGATCTCGTAATAGGCGACGATCAGGGTGCAGTCGTGCGTGATATAGTCGATGGCGTAGGCGCCGATCGGATCCTCGCGGGCGATCTCATAGACGGCCTGCGGCAGATCCGCTTCGATATCCGCCTCGTACTGGCTCGTATGGATGACGCCGTGCTCCACGCCGTTCTGGACAAGCGTGCGCAGGGCGTTTTTGAGCATCTTGTAGTTGCTGACCGTCAGCACGTCGCTCTGCTGCTCGGTCTTGGCCCCGGGGTTGTGCGGGGTGACGAGGGTGTATTCCGACGGCACCAGCGCGGCGCAGCCGCACAGAAGGAGCAGAAGCAGGGCGAAAAGGACGGTCAGGAGTCTTCGTTTCAAGCCGGTCCCTCCTTACAGCTCGTCGCCCGCGCGGCGGAAGCCCTCGCCCAGCACCTGATGGGCCGGCAGGAGGATGACGAACGCGTCGGGGTCGATCTCGCGGACGATGGTCTTGAGCTCGGGCAGCTCGCGCTGACGCACGGCCGACATGAGGACCGGCCGCGGCTGGCCCGTATAGCTGCCGCTGCCGTCAAGGACGGTCGCGCCGCGGTCGAGCCGGGTCTCGATCTGCTTGGAGACCTGCTGGTAGTGTTTGGAGATGATGAGCGCGACGGTGGAATGGTCCAGCCCGTAGAGCAGCTGGTCCATGACGACCGACGAGACCGCCAGCGGCAGGGCGCTGTAGAGCGTCCTGGAGATATCGCGGAAGACAACGCCCGTCAGGAAGATGATGAACAGGTCGATCGCCAGCAGGACCTTGCCGAGGCTGGCCGAGCGGAAGCGGCGGCGCAGGAGCTTGGCCGCGATGTCGGACCCGCCCGTCGTCGCTCCGGAGAGGAAGACGAGACCGAGCCCGAGGCCGACCAGCAGCCCGCCGTAGAGGCTGTCGAGCAGGATCTCGGTCTTCGGGGCCGGGATCACGGCGAACAGATCGATGAATGCGGAGCTCAGGAGCATCCCGGCCAGCGACCCGAACAGGAACTTTTTCCCCAGCTCGCGCGCGCCGAGGACGAACAGCGGCACGTTCAGCAGCATCGTCAGCACGCCGATGGAGCCGAAGCCGAGGAGCTCGCGGAGGATCATGGCCAGACCGCTCATGCCGCCGACGTTCAGGCTGTTCGGCTCCAGAAACAGGTCGAAGCCCAGCGCGAAGATCGCGCAGCCGAGGGTGATTTTCCATCCCATCTGCCAGATGGTCCTGCATGTTTCTCGTTTCAAACCGTCATCCTCCCTGTTGTGTTCGTGCGGGTTTTATCATTCCCTGCGTCAGATATCCAGCTTCATCTGCGTTTCGCCGATGTCTTCGGGGCGGACGAGCGCGCCGGCGGCGGGCAGCGTGCGGGCCGAATAGCGGCCGACGTTGCTGATCAGCGTTTTTTCCAGCTCCGCGGCCGATTCGACGACGGCCTTGCGCTTGAGGCTCATCACGGCCACGCCCTGCGCCGAACGGGTGGTCTTGACGGCGAGCTGGGCCGTGGAGAAGATGAGCGCGCGGCCATCCGAGGCGCGGACGACGATCTGTTTCTCCTCCGGCAGGTCGATGATCGCCCTGACCGGGCTCTTGTCGGAGTAGGCGCCGGTGAGCCGCTTGCGGTTGGACTTCGTGTCGTAGCAGCTGGCGGCGATCTTGGCCGCCTTGCCGTTTTCGAAGACGAAGAGCAGGTTCCCCTCATATTTTCCGGGGAATACGGCCGTGAGGAAGCTCTCGCCCTCGTCGAAGCCGAGCTTGCCGGGCAGGTAATCGCCGAGCGCGGAGGCCTTGCCGTCGGCAAAGTCGGAGATGCGGGTCTTGTAGACCTGATATTTGTCGGTGAAGATGAGCATTTCGCTGCTGTTCTGCGCGGGGCAGGTCAGAAGCAGGCTGTCGCCCTCCTTGAATTTCTGCTCGCCGGACATGCGCAGCGACTGCGCCGTGATCTTCTTGAAATAGCCCTCGCGGGAGAGGAAGACGGTGACGGGATAGTCGTTTTCCGGCTCGTCGCCGGGCTCCTGCTGCAGCTCGTGGTCGTAGACAAGGGTGGTCTTGCGCTCCTTGCCGTATTTCTGCGCGACCTGCTCGAGCTCCTTACAGATGAGCGCCTGCACCTTCTTTTCGGAGCCGAGCGTCGCTTCGAGCTCGGCGATCTCCTTTTCCAGAGACTCCGTCTCCTTCAGACGGTTCAGGATGAATTCCTTGTTGATGTTTCGCAGCTTGATCTCGGCGACGTATTCGGCCTGGATCTGGTCGATGCCGAAGCCGATCATGAGGTTCGGGACGACCTCGGCGTCAAGCTCCGTCTCGCGGATGATGGCGATGGCCTTGTCGATATCGAGAAGGATCCGGCCGAGGCCCTTCAGCAGGTGCAGCTTGTCCTTCTTTTTGTTCATCTGGAAATAGAGCCTGCGGCGCACGCACTCGGTCCGCCACGCGGTCCACTCCTGCAGGATCTCGCGCACGCCCATCACGCGCGGCATGCCGGCGATGAGGATGTTGAAGTTGCAGCCGAAGGCGTCCTGCAGCGTCGTCGTCTTGAACAGCTTCTGCATGAGCTTGTCGGGGTCGGCGCCGCGCTTGAGGTCGATGGTAAGCTTGAGGCCGTTCAGGTCGGTCTCGTCGCGCATGTCGCTGATCTCGCGGACCTTGTTGGCCTTGATGAGCTCGGCGACCTTGTCGAGGATGATCTCGGTGGCGGTGGTATAGGGGATCTCATAGATCTCGATCATGTTCCCCTCTTTGACATAGCGCCACTTCGCCCGCAGGCGGAACGAGCCGCGGCCCGTCTGGTAGATCTGCAGCATCTGCGCCGGATCGTAGAGGATCTCGCCGCCCGTCGGGAAATCCGGGGCCGGGAGCGTGTCGAGCAGGTCCGCATCCGGGTTTTTGATGAGCGCGATCGTCGTGCGGCAGACCTCGGCGAGGTTAAACGAGCAGATGTTCGACGCCATGCCGACGGCGATGCCCATGTTGGCCGAGACGAGGACGTTCGGGAATGTCGTCGGCAGGAGGACAGGCTCCTGCATGGAGCCGTCGTAGTTGTCGACGAAGTCGACGGTGTCGGCGTCGATGTCGCGGAAGAGCTCCTGACAGATCGGCTCGAGCTTCGCCTCGGTGTAGCGGGAGGCGGCGTAGGCCATGTCGCGGGAGTAGACCTTGCCGAAGTTGCCCTTGGAGTCGACGAAGGGGTGCAGCAGCGTCTCGTTGCCGCGGGCGAGGCGGACCATGGTCTCATAGATGGCAGCGTCGCCGTGAGGGTTCAGCTTCATCGTCTGGCCGACGATGTTGGCGGATTTTGTGCGGGGCTTGGTGAGAAGCCCCATCTCATACATGGTATAGAGCAGCTTGCGGTGCGACGGCTTGAAGCCGTCGATCTCCGGGATGGCGCGCGAGACGATGACCGACATGGCGTAGGGCATGTAGTTCGACTCCAGCGTCTGGCAGATCGGCTGCTCGAGCACCTCCGCCCGCAGCCCCATCACATTCGGATCGTCCTGCTTTCTGCTTTCCGGTTGTTTTTTCTTTGGCATTGTAATTCGTTCCTTATGGTCTGGCGATCAGAGATCGCCGGAAATTTTGGGTCATACCGCTCCGCATCCCCCGCGAAGCGGCTTCCCCTATGAGGGGAAGCTGTCAGCCGCAGGCTGACTGATGAGGTGGCGCAGCTGCATGAGCCACAGGCTCCCACCTCATCCGTCACGGCTTCCGCCGTGCCACCTTCCCCTCATAGGGGAAGGCCTTTTCTGCTCATAAAACTGCCGCTTTCCTTGGGAATACCTCACGACACGTCCAGCTGGTCGAGGTATTTGTAGCCGTTTTCGGCGATGTGGTCTTTGCGGCCCTGGAGGTTGTCGCCGAGGAGGAGGTCGAAGACCTGCATCGTGCGTTCCATGTCCTCGGGCATGACCTTGATGAGGCGGCGGGTGGCGGGGTTCATGGTGGTCATCCACATCATCTCGGGGTCGTTTTCGCCGAGGCCCTTGGAGCGGTTGATGGAGAGCTTCTTGCCCTCGAGCTTCTTGACGATCTCGGTCTTCTCCGCGTCGGTGTAGGCGAACCACGTCTTGTCCTTGCAGGTGATCTCATAAAGGGGCGACTCCGCGATATAGACGTAGCCCTCCTGAATAAGCGTGGGGCAGAGCCGGTAGATCATGGTCAAAATCAGCGTGCGGATCTGGTAGCCGTCGACGTCGGCGTCGGTGCAGATGATGACCTTGTTCCAGCGGAGGTTCTCAAGGTCGAACGCGGACAGGTCCTTCGTCTTCTTCGTCTGCACCTCTACGCCGCAGCCGAGCACGCGGATAAGGTCGGTGATGATGTCGGATTTGAAAATGCGCTCGTAATCGGCCTTCAGGCAGTTGAGGATCTTGCCGCGGACGGGCATGATGCCCTGAAACTCCGCGTCGCGCGAGAGCTTGACGGAGCCAAGGGCGGAATCGCCCTCGACGATATAGATCTCGCGCTTTGACACATCCTTCGTGCGGCAGTCGACGAACTTCTGCACACGGTTGGCGATGTCAAGGCTGCCGGTCAGCTTCTTTTTGATGTTCAGGCGGGCCTTTTCGGCCGATTCGCGGCTCCGCTTGTTGACGAGGACCTGATCGGCGATGCGGTCGGCCTCCTGCTTGTTTTCGATGAAGTAGACGTGCAGACGGTCGCGGAAGAACTCAGTCATGGCGTCCTGCACGAATTTATTCGTGATGGCCTTTTTGGTCTGGTTCTCGTAGGAGGTCTGCGTGGAGAAGCAGTTCGTCACGAGGACGAGGCAGTCGGCCACGTCCTGGAACGTGAGCTTCGACTCGCCCTTGGTGTATTTGCCCGCCTGCTTGCAGTAGGCGTCGATGGCGTAGACGAAGGCGTTTTTGACGGCCTTTTCCGGCGCGCCGCCGTGCTCGAGCCAGGAGGAGTTGTGGTAATACTCCAGACGGCTGACGCGGTTGGAGAAGCACAGGGCGGCGGAGATGCGGACCTTGTACTCCGGCTTGTCCTCGCGGTCGCGGCCCTTGCGCTCGGCCTGCCAGAACTGCGGCATGGTGAGCGTCTGCTCGCCCGCGATCTCGTTGACATAATCTAAGATCCCGTTGGGATAGCAGTAGTCGGTCTTCGTGAATTTCCCGTCTTCCTCGTTGCGGAAGGTAAAGGTCACGCCCGCGTTGACGACGGCCTGGCGCTTGAGGATGTCCTCAAAGTACTCCTTGGGGATATCGATGTCGGTGAAGACCTCGAGATCGGGCTTCCAGCGGAAGACGGAGCCGGTGGCCTTGCGGTCGGTCGGTTCCTTTTTCATTTTGCCGACGAGCTCGCCCTTTTCAAAGTGGAGGGAGTATTTATAGCCGTCGCGGCGGACGGTGGCGTCGAAATATTCGGACGAATACTGCGTGGCGCAGGAGCCGAGGCCGTTGAGGCCGAGGGAGAATTCGTAGTCGCCGCCGGTATTGTTCTGATATTTGCCGCCCGCGTAGAGCTCGCAGAAGACGAGCTCCCAGTTGTACCGCCCCTCTTTTTCGTTCCAGTCGACGGGACAGCCGCGGCCGAAGTCCTCGACCTCGATGGAATGGTCGGCAAAGCGGGTGACCAGGATCTGTTTGCCGTAGCCCTCGCGCGCCTCGTCGATGGCGTTGGAGAGGATCTCAAAGACGGCGTGCTCGCAGCCCTCGAGGCCGTCGGAGCCGAAGATGACCGCCGGCCGCAGCCGGACGCGGTCTGCGCCCTTCAAAGACGAGATAGACTCGTTTCCGTAGGCTTTTTGTTGTTTCATGCGGATTCCTCACAATATTTCGTGCTGTAAGTTGGGCGAATGGCCCACTATATTGATTATACTATACTTTCTTTCCCAGCCAAAGTCAAGGTTTCCACTTCCGGCGGGGAGTTGTCGAAACCTCTCAAAAAGGAGATGGAAAGTTTGGTCTATTTTTTCCCCGGCAGACGGTTGCAGTCCGGCGCGATTCGCGGTATCATTTATGGTGAACAAATATGATTCTGTGCAACTACGAAGAAAAGGAAAAGAACATCATTATGGCAAAAATCGGATTTGATCTTGAAAAGTATCTGCGTCTGCAGTCTGAGCGGATCCTCGAGCGCGTGCACACCTTCGGCGGCAAGCTCTATCTGGAATTCGGCGGCAAGCTGTTTGACGATTACCACGCCTCGCGCGTGCTGCCGGGCTTCCTGCCGGACAGCAAGATGAAGGTGCTGCTGCAGCTCAAGGACCAGGCGGAAATCGTCATCGCCATCAACGCGGCCCACATCGAGATGAACAAGCGCCGGGGCGATCTCGGCATCACCTACGATCTGGACGTGATGCGGCTGATCGATACCTTCCGCTCCATCGGGCTGTACGTCGGCAGCGTCGTCATCACGCAGTACGCCGGGCAGCACGCGGCCGACCTGTTCCAGCGCAAGCTGGAGGCACTGGGCGTGAAGGTCTACCGCCACTACCCCATCGCGGACTATCCCTCGAACATCGGCCTCATTGTCTCCGACGACGGCTACGGCAAAAACGAGTATATCGAGACCAGCCGCCCCATCGTCATCGTGACCGCGCCGGGCCCCGGCTCGGGCAAGATGGCCACCTGCCTCAGCCAGCTGTATCAGGAGCACAAGCGCGGCGTGAACGCGGGCTACGCCAAGTATGAGACGTTCCCGATCTGGAATCTCCCGCTCAAGCACCCGGTCAACCTTGCCTACGAGGCGGCGACGGCGGATCTGGCCGATGTCAACATGATCGACCCCTTCCATCTCGAAGCCTACGGCGAGACGACGGTCAACTACAACCGCGATATTGAAATTTATCCGGTCCTTGAGACGATCTTCCGCTCCATCTTCGGCGAGTGCCCGTACAAGAGCCCGACGGACATGGGCGTCAACATGGCGGGCTTCGCCATCTGCGACGACGAGGTCTGCCGCGAGGCGTCGTATCAGGAGATCATCCGCCGCTACTTTGCCTCTGCCTGCGCCGTCAAGAAGGGTGCCGCCATGCCCGAGGAGCTGCGCAAGCAGGAGATGCTCATGAACTCCCTGCATCTGGACGTCAGCATGCGCAGGACCGTCCCCGCCGCCCGGGCCAAGGCTGCCGAGACCGGCGCGCCCGCCGCCGCCATCGAGCTGCCGGACGGCCGGATCGTCACCGGCAAGACCTCCGGGCTCATGGGTGCGTCCTGCGCCGCCCTGCTCAACGCCATCAAGCTCTCCGCCGGGATCGACGACCGCGTGAACCTCATCTCCCCCATGGTCCTCGCACCCATTCAGCATCTGAAGATCGAGCATCTCGGCAACTCCAACCCCCGCCTGCACACCGACGAGGTGCTGATCGCGCTGTCCATCAGCGCCGTCACGAACCCGACGGCAGAGCTGGCCATGGAGGCGCTGGCCTCGCTTCGCGGCAGCCAGGTGCATTCGTCCGTCATTTTGTCCTCCGTCGACGAGGGCATGTTCAAGCGTCTGGGCATGAACGTCACGTTTGAGCCTGTCTATCAGTCGCACACACTCTATCATAAGTGAGGTACCGCATTCTATGGATCACCCGCGCAGCAAATTACCCGCCGTTCTCGCCATCCTGTTCTGCATCGCGCTGCTCGGCGGTGTAGGCGTGCTTCTTTGGAAGACGCTCCCGGAAAAGCAGCAGCCGCAGCAGGCCGAGACCATCCAGACCGACTCCGTCTTCTCCTCCGAGCAGACCGCCGTGGAGCCGGAGCGCGAAGCGCCGTATGAGGGCGAGCTGCCCGAGCAGTCCGAGGCCGCGCAGCCGGAGCAGCCGGACAGCGAGCAGCCGTCCGAGCCCACCGCGGATCCCGCCGCGCCGGACGACACTCCCGTCACCGACGCGCAGAAGACCGCACAGGCCACCCTCGCCTCCATGACGGAGGATGAAAAGCTCTGGCAGCTGTTCTTCGTCACGCCGGAGGCCATCACGAACGTCAATACCGCTACGGTGGCCGGTGAGGCGACAAAAAATGCGCTCGCGCAGTACCCGGTCGGCGGCATCGTCTATTTTGCCAAAAATCTCGAAGACCGGGCGCAGGCCGCCGCGCTGCTCGCCAACACGCAGTCGTATGCGAAGATCCCGCTGTTTCTGGGCGTGGATGAGGAGGGCGGCACGGTCAGCCGCATCGGCGCGAACGAGGCGCTGGGCGGCACGAAGGTCGCCGACATGCGCTCCTTCGGCCAGAGCGCCGATCCCGCGCAGGTCTATGCCGCCGGGCAGACGCTCGCGGCCAATCTGACCGGCCTCGGCTTCAATCTGGATTTCGCGCCGGACTGCGACGTCGTCTCCGGCGTTGACAGCGTGATCGGCAGCCGCTCGTTCGGCTCGGATCCGGAGCTGTGCGCGTCGCTCGCGGGCGTCATCGTCAAGAGTCTGCGGGCAGAGGGCGTCGTCTCCTGCCTCAAGCACTTCCCCGGCTACGGCAGCGCCACGGTCGACGATCACAACGGCACGTCCATCGTGGAAAAAACGCTGGATGAGCTGGAAAGCTGCGACCTGGTCCCCTTCCAGTCGATCATCGCGCAGGAAGGGAGCGTCCCGTTCGTCATGGTTACGCACCTGTCCTACCCGAACGTGACCGGCAGCGACACGCCCGCCGATCTTTCCTCCGCCATCGTGACCGACATTCTGCGGGACAAGCTCGGCTACCAGAACGTCATCATCACCGACTCGCAGTCCATGTCCTCCATCACGGACCATTATTCCGCAGGCGAGGCCGCCGTACAGGCGCTTGCCGCCGGGTGCGACATGATCCTCATGCCGTCCGACCTGCAGGGCGCGTTCGACGCGGTCAAAGCCGCCGTGGCAGACGGCACGCTGACGCAATCGCGCATCGACGAGAGCGTGCTGCGCATCCTGACCGTCAAGGCGGAATACGGGATCTTACAGTAAAGCAAGCCAGCGCAGCCATACAGAAAGGAAGTGCATCCGATGTCCGTGAAGCCGAACAAAAAGCCCTCCTTTGCCCTGGGTCTGATCCTGATCCTGCTTTTGCTGGCTGCCGTCATTCTCGGCGGCAGCTGGGTGGTGCGGCAGGCCTTTCTGCCGCGGCAGTCCGATGCACGGCCGGCGGCGGCAGCCGTCTCCGGCCAGCCGGACGCTGCGGCGCAGCTGCCGGTGCAGACCGCGGAAGAGACCGTCTCCGGCGCGCAGCCGGAGGCGGTCCCGGAACCTGCGGCCGAGCCGGAGCCGGAGCCCGCGCGCGTCACGCTGATGGCGGTGGGCGACGATCTGATCCACAACTGCGTCTACTGGTCCGCCGAGACGCCCGAGGGCGGCTACGACTTCACCCCGTTTTTTGACGACATCCGCCCCATCGTGCAGCAGTACGATCTCGCCTGCATCAATCAGGAGACCATTCTGGTCCAGGACCGGTCGCTGATCGCGAGCTATCCGATCTTCGGCTCGCCCATCGAGGTCGCCGATGCGCTGGCGGACGCGGGCTTCAATGTGGTGACCTTCGCCGGGAACCACTGCTTCGACAAAAAGGAGACCGGCGTCACCGACACGCTCCGCTACTTCCATGAAACTTACCCCGACATCACGACGCTCGGCATCCACGACTCGGAGGCCGATGCTGCGGTCATCCCCATCGTGGAGAAAAACGGCATCCGCATCGCCATGCTGAATTTCACCTACGGGCTCAACAACTCCATGCCCGAAAAGCGCTGGATGGTGGATATGCTCTCGAGCACCGACACGGTCTGCGGCCGCATCACGCAGGCCAAGCAGGAGGCCGACTTCGTCATCGTCTTCCCGCACTGGGGGACGGAGGACGAGCTTTCGCCGGATGAGAGTCAGCTGCGCTGGGCGCAGGAGATGGCGGACGCGGGCGCGGATCTCATCATCGGCGGCCATCCGCACACGCTGCAGCCGACCGGGCTGCTCACAGCCGCGGACGGCCGGGACGTTCCGGTCTACTACAGCCTCGGCAACTTCCTGTCGCACCAGAAGGAGACGATCAACCTGCTCGGCGGCATGGCGAGCGTCACGATCGTCAAGGACAAGGATGGCACACGCGTGGAGGAATACGAGCTGAAGCCCACCATCAACGTCATCCTCCGGGACCCGGCGTCCGGCTGGTATGACTACCGCCCCATGCTCCTGGAGGACTACACCCCCGAGCTCGCCGCCCAGAACCGCTTCACCGACTGCACCGTCGAAGCCATGCAGACTCTGTATGAGGATATCGTCGGATAACCAAAGGCTCCCCTCCCAGGGGCCGATTTCCCCTATCAGGGGGAAATGTCCCGAAGGGACAAAAGGGGTAGGGATGCTGGCAGCCGAAGGCTGACTGAGAGGTTGTATCAAATCTGCAGCGACCTCTCCGTCTCGGCTTACGCCGAGCCACCTCCCCTGGAAGTGGAGGCTTTGGAGGTGCGCACCCCAAGGCTTCCCCTATGAGGGGAAGGCTTTGGGATGCTCTGCCGTCAATTTTCACGCGCATTTCCCTCTGGATGCTCATATACTAAGCAGGATCGCAAAAAGGAGGAAGCGTATGGACAGAAGATTTTGTGGGTTTACGGATCACGGGGATCTGGATGATCTGATCTTCCGGGACGAGGAATACGAAGTCAGCCGCCGCTGAGGCGGAAAAGCGTCTTCTCCGCGTGGGAAGGCGCTTTGCCTCTTTACATCCCATTTGTTTTCCTGTATAATATTCTTCGATAATTTTGAAAAGTGTGGGGAAACCATGATCGAATTTGATGAATATAAAGTAAAACTCAACAATATCCGGCCGAAGCTGGACGCGCTGTCCGACTCGCTCGGCATTGAGGCGGCGAAGGAGGAGATCGAACGTCTGCACGCGCAGATCGACTCCGACGGCTTCTGGGACAATCAGGAGGTCTCACAGAAGGTCATGAAGCAGAGCCGCCTGCTCGAGTCCAAGGTCGAGCTGTATGAGAGAATGTGCAGCCAGTGGGACGATCTTTACACGCTGTGTGAGATGGCCATCGAGGAAGGCGACGATTCCATGCTCCCCGAGCTGACCGAGGGCTATGCCCAGCTCGAGCAGGAGATGGAAAAGGCCCGGCTCGAGACGCTTCTGTCCGGCGAGTACGACAACAACAACGCCATCGTCTCCTTCCAGGCGGGCGCGGGCGGCACCGAGGCGCAGGACTGGGCCTCCATGCTCTACCGCATGTACACCCACTGGACTGAGCAGCACGGCCTGAGCTACAAGATCCTCGACTACCTCGACGGCGACGAGGCGGGCATCAAATCCGCCAGCATCCTCATCGAGGGCGAGAACGCCTACGGCCTGCTCAAGAGCGAAAACGGCGTTCACCGCCTCGTGCGCGTGTCTCCGTTCGACGCCAACGCCCGGCGGCAGACCTCGTTTGCCGCGGTCGAGGTCATCCCCGAGATCACCGATGACTCCAAGGACGTCGAGATCCGGCCCGAGGACATCGAGATGCAGGTCTACCGCTCCTCCGGCGCGGGCGGCCAGCACATCAACAAGACAAGCTCCGCCGTGCGCCTGATCCACAAGCCGACCGGCATCGTCGTCTCCTGCCAGACGCAGCGTGACCAGTTCCAGAACCGCGAGACCTGCATGCGCATGCTCCGCTCGAAGCTCATCGAGATCAAAGAGCGCGAGCATCTCGACAAGATCTCCGATATCAAGGGCGCGCAGCTCAAGATCGAGTGGGGCAGCCAGATCCGCAACTACGTCTTCATGCCCTACACGCTCGTCAAGGACACGCGCACGGGCTATGAGACCTCGAACGTGAACGCCGTGATGGACGGCGGGCTCGACGGCTTCATCAACGCCTATCTCACCTGTCTTGCCACGAATACCTGGGTCACAAAGAGCTGATTTTTGCGGAAAACAGCAAATATCCCCTTGCATTCGGGTTTAAATTATGATATGATTTTCTAGCTGTTTAATAGCAGCCTGATTGGATACGATCTCGGCGAGCCGTCTGCCGGCGAAGGGCGGCATATGGTTTGGAGGAATTATCATGAACGCTCTGCATACGATTTTAACGATCATTCAGGTCATCCTGGCTGTCGGCCTTGTTGTTATCGTGACCATCCAGTCCGGTAAATCCGCAGGCCTGTCTGGCGCCATTGCCGGCGGCAGCGGCGATACCTATCTCGGCAAGAACAAGAACAAGGGTCTCGATGCCAAGCTCGCCCTCGCCACCAAGTGGGTCGGCGGCGTGTTCATCGTCCTGACGCTGGTCCTGAACCTGTTCTGATCTGTGATCCAAAGCTGCAGCGATACCCGGCCTGGCCGGGTATCGTTTTTTATCTGCCGCCCCGGACTCTCCCGGGCGGTTTTTTGGAGGAAGAAATGCCGAAACAAACCTGGAAGACGCTCGCGCCGCAGCTCCGGCTGGTCTGGCAGCTGAGTCTGCCCGCCATTCTGACGCAGATCACGACGATCGCCATGCAGTATATCGACTCGGCCATGGTCGGCGCGCTGGGCGCGGACGCCTCGGCGGCCATCGGCCTCGTGGCCTCGAGCACGTGGCTGTTCGGCGGCGTGACGACCGCGGTGTCCGCGGGCTTTTCCGTGCAGGTCGCGCACCGCATCGGCGCGGGCGAGGACACCGAGGCCCGGACCGTCGTCCGGCACGGGCTGGCGGCGGCCCTGACGCTGGCGGCGCTGCTGGCGCTGCTGGGGCTCGGCATCTGCCGGCAGCTCCCCTGCTGGCTCGGCGGCGGCGCGGAGATCTGCGCGGACGCGAGCGCGTATTTTCTGACCTTTTCGCTGATGCTGCCGTTTTCGCAGCTCAATTCGCTGACCGCAGGCTTTTTGCAGTGCGCGGGCGACATGGTCACGCCGAGCGTGCTCAACGCGGTGATGTGCGGGCTGGACGTGGTCTGCAACGCGCTGCTGATCCCGCATTTCGGCGTGCTCGGCGCGGGGATGGGCACGGCGCTGGCCTGCGCGCTGGTGAGTCTGGCGATGGCCTGGTGCTGCTGCGTGCGCAATGCGCAGCTGCGGCTGCGGCGCGGCGAGGCACATGCGTTCCGACCGGAGATCTTAAAGAAAGCATTCCGCATCGGCGCGCCGGTGGCGGTGCAGGAGATCGCCATGAACGGGGCGATGGTCGCCTCGACCATGATCCTGGCGCCGCTGGGCGCGGCGGCCATCGCGGCCAACTCCTTCGCGGTGACGGCGGAGAGCCTGTGCTACATGCCGGGCTACGGTGTCGGCTCAGCCGCGACCACGCTCGTCGGCCGCAGCGTCGGCGCTGGTGACGCCGCGCAGGCCCGGCGGTACGGGAACATCTGTACGGCCCTTGGCGGCGCGCTGATGGGCTGCACGGGGCTTCTGATGATGATCTTCTGCCCGTTCGTGTTCCGGCTGCTGACGCCGGTCGCAGAGGTCCGGACGCTTGCGGCGCAGGTGCTGCGGATCGGGCTGCTGGCGGAGCCGCTGTTCGGCGTGTCCATCGCGGCGGCGGGCGCGCTGCGCGGCGCGGGCGACACGCTCGTGCCGAGTCTTCTGAACCTCGGCAGCATCTGGATCGTCCGGCTGGGGCTGTCGCTGCTGCTCGTGGGGAAGCTTGGGCTGCGCGGCATGTGGATCGCGATGGCGATCGAGCTGTGCGTCCGCGGCGCGCTGATGCTCTGGCGGCAGCTCACCTCGAAGGATTACGAAACGCAGAGCCGGCTGCACGGCGGATGATGCAAGTCGTCCGGCCATCGGCCCTCCCGCGGCAGGATACAAAAACCGCCTCCCCGGTGGGGAGGCGGTTCGTTTTATTTTACGCCTGCGAGCGCGTTGAGGTAGCGGACGAAGGCTTTGCTGTTGATCATGTAGGGGTAGTTGATGACGATCAGGTCGTCGACGCCCTGGTCGGCGGCGAAGGCGGCGAGGTCCAGGGTGGGCTTGCCCTCCTGGTTGAACTCGCGCGGGTCGATGACGATGATGCGGCCGTAGTGGCTCGTGAGGAAGGGCACGAAGGCGTTGCCGTAGGATTCCTTCAGCACGATGCAGGTCGGGCCCTGCACGTCGCTCTCGACGATGCAGACGGGCGTGTCGCCGCCGATGAAGCAGAGATATTTATTGGAGACGCTCTCGTCCAGCTGCGTATAGACGACGCTCACCGGCGTGCCGTTTTCCAGAGAGCCGTCGGCATAGTATCTTGCATGGGTATCGGCGATGGGCAGGTAATAGTCCAGATAGTCCGGGTGCTGCTTGAGCACGTCGCTCTGCGGGTAGCCCTTGGTGAAGGTGTACATGGAGCCGAGGAAGGTGCCATACCGGCCGGTCTTGAACTGCTCGAGCGGCACAGCGTCGAAGCCCGCGGCCTCACAGAAGGCGGTATAGGCGTAATACGCGCCCAGCTGCGTCCAGTGGTGGTCGGTGCGGAAGTAGATGTATTCGTCGGTATGGGCGCGGAGCTTCGCGTAGGCATCGACGGTGACGATGGCGCTGTCCATCTGGCCGTAGCAGAAGTCGATCATATCCTTCTGGCTGTGCTCGCCGGTGTGCAGGCTCTCGGGCGAGTAGAACTCGCCGCCGTTCGGCGTCACGAGCGAGATCGTGCGCACGTCCGGCCCGAGGGCCTTTGCCAGATTTCCGACCGCGGCGGCGTAGCTGGTGATGATATCGTCGAGGCGCGTGGGGATCTCCATCGCGCGGTCGCCGACGACCACGACGGAGCCTGCGTAGCTCGCGTCGGACTCGTCCGGCGTGTCGATCTCCGGGTCCGCCTCAGGCTGCGGTTCGGTCGGCTCCTCCCCTGCCGGTTCGGCCGGATCGGTCTCGTCGGGCTGCGGCTCCTCCTGCGGATCGTCAGACGGCACAGATGTGGAGTCGGACGGCGGTTCGGCAGGTGCTTCCTGCGCGGGCGGCTTCGCCTCGGGCGCGGTCTGGCCGTTGGCCTTCTGCACGGCGTCGAGCGATTCGCCGCCGTGCGCGGCGGCGTCGGTCTGGTTCACGATGAGCACGCTGTCCTCGCCGGAGCCGGAGTAATAATAGAATTTATTGAGCGTCCGGTTCGCGTTCAGCAGCGTCTCGCGGCCGGGGAAGGTATCGGAATAATACTGCTCGAGCGCCGGGATATACGTCCCGTCCAGCAGCGCGCGGACGGAAAATTCCGGCCTGACAAACTCGCGCTTTTCCGAGGCGGAGCCCGCCGCGTCCTGATCGGCCAGCGAATATATGCCCACGCCGAGCAGCGCGGCCAGCAGCACGAGCAGGAAGGCCGTATAGAGTTTTTTCATCGTTCCGCCCTCCCTTAGAACCGGAAATACAGGAATGCGTTGTAGGTCGAGCCGACCAGTGCGATCGTGGACAGGGCCAGCAGCGCCGCGTCAAACGCGAACGTCACACAGGCGTAGACGATCTGCCCGCTGCGCTTGCCGCCCTGCACGCACACGCCGCCGAAGAGATTGCCGAGGTTCTGCGGCACCGACGTCGCGCCGATCGCGCAGACGAGCAGCAGCGGCAGGTTGTTGACCAGCTGGATGCCGGTCTGCGCGTTGGAAAATCCCGCCCCGAGCAGCCCGAACAGCAGCCCGAAGTGCTGCAGCAGCTGCGTCAGGTCCGTAAAGTAGAAGATGTTCCACCCGAGGATCACCAGCAGCATCGTCCCCACGCGGCGCAGGATCGTGGGGATGCGCCGCAGGCGCTTTTCCCCGATGGTCTTTTCCGCGGCCAGGATCACGAAGAAATACAGGCCCCAGAGCACGAAATTCCAGCTCGCGCCGTGCCACAGCCCGGTCAGGGCCCAGACGACGGCCATATTGAGCAGCTGGTGCTTTTTCTTGCCGCCCAGCGGGATATAGACGTAATCGCGGAAGAACGAGCCGAGCGAGATATGCCAGCGCCGCCAGAACTCGGTGATGGAGCGCGAGGTATAGGGCAGGCGGAAATTCTCCGGGTATTTGAAGCCGAAGATGCGGCCCATGCCGATGGCCATATCAGAATAGCCGGAAAAGTCGAAATAAATCTCAAAGGTATAGAGCACGATGCCGAGCCAGGCCGCGGCGGTCGTCGCCGAGGCGGCACTGCCGTCCAGGATCTGCGCGGCGACCTTGCCCGCGGCATCGGCCAGCAGGACCTTTTTGGCAAGGCCGATGCAGAAGCGGGTCGCGCCGTAGAACGCATCGGCGGCGTCAAAGCTGCGCGCGTCGATCTGCCCGGCGACGTCGGCATAGCGGACGATTGGCCCGGCGATGAGCTGCGGGAAGAGCGAGATGTAGAGCAGAAATTTTGCAAACGACCGCTGCGCCGGGACATCCCCGCGCCAGACGTCGACCGTGTAGGAAAGCGCCTGGAAGGTATAAAACGAGATGCCGATGGGCAGCGCGATGACCGGCACGGGGATCGACGCGCCGAACAGCGCGTTCAGGTTTTCCACCACGAAGCCCGTATATTTGAAGACCGCGAGGCACCCGAGGTCCAGCACCAGCGCCAGCACAAGAAACACGCGCTTGTGCCGCTTTTCGATCAGCAGCCCGAAGCCCCAGTTGACCGCCGCGGTGGCGATCATCAGAAACAGGTAGACCGGCTCGCCCCAGGCGTAGAAGATCAGGCTGAAGACGATCAGCACCGCATTTTTCGCCGGAATGCTGCGGCAGCGGAAATACGCCGCCAGACACAGCGGCAGGAACAGATATAAAAAGATCAGGTTGGAAAAGACCATGGCACGCACGCTCCAGCTTCGGGTTTGATTTACATAATTCCATCTTTTTTAATTTAGCAGATGCGCCGGTATTTTTCAAGCAAAACTGACAGTTTTACACAACTTTTCTCGCGGGCGCGGAAAAGCTTTGCTTGCTTTTGCCTGTTTTACGTGCTATACTGATGTTGTTTCATGTGGAATCTGCACAATATCGGAAAGTTGAGGGGTTCAGACATGCTGGCTATCGAGAGGAAAAATGAAATTCTGGACAAGCTCCGCGCCGAGCAGCGTGTGCTCGTCAGCGATCTTGCCGAGTATTATAACGTCACGGAGGAGACGATCCGCCGCGACCTGGACAAGCTGGAAAAAGAGGGCTACGCGACCAAGACCTACGGCGGCGCGATCCTCGGCAACAGCACGAAGACGGATCTGTCCTACACCATCCGCAACAAGACCAACGTGGAGGCCAAAAACCAGATCGCCGCGCTGGCCAGCCGTCTCATCGAGGACGGCGACCACCTGATGCTCGACGACAGCTCGACGTCTTTGTATCTGGCAAAAAAGCTGAAGGAAAAGAAAAATCTAACCGTCATCACCAACTCGGTCGAGCTGGTCGTGGAGCTCAACGGCATCGATGGCTGGACGATCATCCTGACCGGCGGGCGGCTGAAGCCGGATTCTCTCGCGCTGGTCGGCGACCAGACGCAGCAGATGCTGCGGCACTACCACGTCGATACGGCCGTCATGTCCTGCAAGGGCATTGACCTCGAGGCCGGGGTGACGGACTCGTCCGAGTTCCACGCGCAGACAAAGCAGTCGATGCTGCGCTGCGCGAAGAAGAAGATTCTCATCCTCGACAGCAGCAAGATCGACAAGGTCTCCTTCATCGACATCGCCCCGCTCGACGCCTTCGACATCGTCGTCACCAACACCGCCCCCAGCAAACCCTGGCTCGACTTCTTCGCCGACCACAACGTCGAATGCCTCTACCCCGGAAAATAAAACAACCACCCCCAGCCGCCGCAAAGCCGCTGGGGTATCTTTATGCCTTCTTCTGTAGGGGCGTAATAACAACTTCCCCGCAAAAAGGTGCAGCCTGACGAAATCAGACTGCACCTTCTATTTGTGGCAAATATTCTACGGCGACTAGCTGTAAATCTGGACCCCCCATATCAGGCGGCGCGTACCAAGACGCCCGTGAGGTGACTATCGTGTGGAACGACGCCTGAAACATTGGTTTTCGCCTAAATTCAGAGGCAGGAGGCACCCAAACGTATCCAAGCGCCCCTTTTCTCCCCTATCTTTTCCGGCAAAACGGAAAAGATAGGGCCGTCGGAGACAACCAGCAGTCGCAAATCTGCGACAACCTCTCAGTCTCGGCTGCGCCGAGCCAGCTCCCCTGAGAGGGGATCCTTTTCCGCTGCGGCGGGGGATCGATCCCTCAGGCCCTTCGGGCCAGCTCCCTTTACACAAGGGAGCTTTTGCTTTATTGGAAATGCTCGGCGAAGGTGTCCCAGTGGTCGCGGAGGTGGGCGCGGCTGCGTTTGAGGGCGGCGGCGCAGGCGGCCAGAGTCTCGTAGTATTCTTCGGCGAGGCTGCGGCGCGGCTCGCTGTGGCCGGAGCGGTAGGCTTCGATCACGGCCTCATAGCGCTGCTGCGCGCGGTGGACGGCGTCGTCCCAGGACAGGTAGATCTCGTCCTGCGCCTGCCGGCCCACGCGCTTCAGACGCTCGGGCTCATGGCAGAGCTTTGCGAGCAGCTTCGCCATGGATTCGGCGTTTTCCTCGATCAGGAAGCCGTTTTCGCCGTCCGTGATATCCTCCGCGGCGCAGCTGCCGCGCACGAGGACGCTCGCGAGCTCGCAGGCGGCCGCCTCACGCACGACGAGGCCGTTGGTGTCGAACGTCGACGGGAAAAGGAACAGGTCCGCGCGGCAGTACCAGGCGCGGATGACGTTGCGGTCATATTTGGGCGAGGTGAAGAACACGCAGTCGGACAGACCGAGGGACTCGGCATAGGCGACGACCTCGTCATGATCCCCGCCGCTGCCGACGAAGACCATGCGGAACGCGTGCCCCGCGTCCTTGAGCTTTTTGAGCGCATCGAGCGTGATACGCAGGCCCTTGTACCACATCATGCGGCCGACAAAGAGGAAGACCGGCACGCCCCCCGGCAGGTCGAAGCCTCCGCAGGTCTCCTGCACCAGCGCGTCCGGTACGCGGCCGCGGGCAAAGTCAACGCCGTTCGGCATGACGCGCCAGTCGCCCTCGTAGCCGAGACTGCGCAGGTTCTCACCCGCGCCGCGGCTGACCGTCCAGACCTCGTCGAAGGCGCTGATATTGTCGACGAGAAGCTTTTTTGCGCCCTCCTGCAGGAGCTTGGCGTGGATGGCGTTGGCGATGTCGATATCGAATTTCGTGTGATAGGTAAAGACCGTCGGCACATGGATGCGGCTGCGCAGCTCGCGCGCGAGGACGGCGGAGGTGATCGGGCAGTGGCAGTGGATGAGGTCGAACGGATACTCCATGAGCGTTTTCATCGTCTTTTCCGAGAACGGAAAGCCCGCGTGGTAGCCGACGAGCTTCGTCATGTCGATGCTCGGGTAGCGCACGACCGGGAAGCCGAGCGCGCTGTCATCCGCGCCGGGATAGGCGGGCGTGGCCACGACGGCCGTGCTGCCGCTTTCGGTGATGACCCGGGCGTAATTGACGACCGCATTGGCCACGCCGTCGGTCACGGGCGGGAAGGAATCGTTGATGAGGCAGATGGTTCTGTTGGGCATGAGAGATCTCCTTTATATCTGGAAAGGCGGTGGGTGGATGCCTTCCCCTCATAGGGGAAGCCATAGAGTGCGCAAGTCCAAAGCCTCCCCTTTCAGGGGAGGTGGACTTGCGCACTCTAT
>OGNB01000683.1_pt1 | contig 23754 bp, 17 predicted proteins | sample 1573301 | NCBI WGS metagenome assembly OGNB01 (sample SAMEA2581914, study PRJEB24529) | metagenome | biome: Human gut stool | place: China | collected 2011
TCCTTACTATATTCCATTGTTACCCTCCATAACTTCTGATTGTTGCCGTCTTGACTATTATGTATCTTTTCTTTCCAAAATGGTATAGGCTTTTATTTTTATAATGCTGCAAAACTTTTCTTCTGTAAGGTATTCAAAGGATATTTCCCTTTGCCGCCGCTATTGGAAAGCCAAAAGCAGCGGCTTTTTTACGCGATATGACCGAAAAGACTAGAAAGCAGGATATGTCATCATTTGTCATTTCTTCTCAATGTAATAACTGCATGGCATATCAAGCCAAATACAAGAGAAAAACAGCCACCGCCAAATAGTGATGCTCCCCACCCTGCACCCGACATTGTCATAAAACCGCCAACAAAGAAAATACCAATGCCAAGAAATATCCCGACACCATAAAAAAGTCCAATTGCCATATCATACTTATTAAATTGTCGTTTCTCTTTTTTTCACATGTTTCCATTTTTGTTATTACCTCCTTCGCAAAATCGTCCATGTGGACTCCAAAAAGAAAACAAATTTTTTTCAACGTATTTAAATCGGGTTCATTAACATCTCTCTCCCAATTCGATAGCGCCTGCCGGGTAACATTCAATTTCCCAGCCAGTTCTTCCTGTGTCATTCCCGATTGTGTTCGCAGATGACGTATTTGCTTTCCTGTTGTAATATCCGTCTGTTTCTGGTTCAAAATGGTTCCTCCTCTCTGATGCTGATTTTATCAATGATATTTCGCAATAGCCAGCAATGAACGTTTGCATTGCGCAAGATGTTACATTATCTTCTGAAACATATGCCGGATCTTGTCTAAACGGCTGTTCGGGCGGCGTGGCTGAAACACAGGCTCGCCGGAAGTTTCCTGATACCCTTTTAATTCTGTAATGCAGACACTTCTTCCATTTGTATAAAAATTCAAATCATTTCTATATTCACCAATACAACGGGCAGGGATTTCCCCCTTAAAAATAACTTCATCTTTTTCAAGTCTGGTTGATTCAATGATTGCGCAATACTTTGGTGCGTCATTATAAGCCCGTGAAAGATATTCCTGCGGTGCAAAAAGGGTAAAGGAAAGGTATGGTTCCAACAGTTGTGTTCCTGCTTTTTTCAATGCCTGCTCCAACACGACAGGCGCAAGAAAACGAAAATCAGCGGGGGTGCTGACCGGGCTGTAATAAACTCCATAATCAAAACAAATTTGGCAGTCTGTCACTCCCCAGCCATATAAGCCCTGCTCCATTCCATAACGCACACCCTCCATGACGGCATTTTGAAAACTTTGGTTTAAATAGCCGAGAGATACCTCGCTTTTATATTGTGTTCCGCTTCCAACAGGAAGCGGTGTTACAGTCAAACCAATAGATGCCCAAAACGGATTCGGCGGCACTTCAATATGAATCGTGTAGCTCGCTTTTTTTTGCGGTCTTTCCAGATAAATAACCGAAGGCTCTTTCATAGCCACGCCCACATGATATTTTTCTTCTAATAGCGAACAAATAACTTCTAACTGTACTTTTCCCAAAAAAGATAATATAATCTCATGTGTAACAGTATCAATGTCAAAATGCAAAAGAGGGTCTGTATCAGCAATCTCTGTGAGGGCATTTAACAGGGCTTCCCTTTGCTCCGGCTTTTGCGGCTCTACCGTTGTCCGAAGTAATGGCATGGGATTATCAATCCGTGTTTTGTGAGGCAGGAGTTTTTCATTTCCCAGAATGTCGTTCAGTTTCAAAGTATCATCAGCTAAAATAACAATTTCTCCCGGACAGGCATGGTCAACCGGGACGATTTCACCATTTGACGGAATACACATTTCTGTAATCTTTATTTTTTCCTTTTTTGACAGCAGCAGGGTATCCCGTAAATGGAGCGTCCCATGATACAGGCGTAAATAAGAAAGCCGTTTTTTCCGCTCTGTATACTCAACCTTAAAAACATATCCACATAATTCAGACTGAATATCGTCTGTTTCTGTAATGAAAGTTTCTGTAATCGCTTCAATCAGTTTTTCTGTTCCTAAATTGTCTTTTGCACTCCCATGATAAACAGGAAACAAAGAGCAGCATCTGGTTCTTTTGCACTTTTCATATTGTAATTCCTGTATATCCAAAGAATCCTCTGCAACATATCGTTCTAATAGTTCATCGCTTCCGGAAATAATCATATCCCATTTGTCCAAATCAGAAATATCGGTCATGGTTATCTTTGGCGACAGGGAAACCTCCTGCATGACAATCATATCACTGGTAAGTTTATCTTTAATGCTTTGGTAAACACGCCGCAGGTCGATCCCATTTTGGTCTATCTTATTTATAAAGATAATTGTCGGAATGTCCATTTTCTGAAGCGCATGGAATAATATACGGGTTTGTGCCTGTACGCCGTCTTTTGCCGAAATGACTAAAACAGCTCCGTCAAGGACAGATAAAGAGCGGTATGCTTCGGTTAAAAAATCCATATGACCGGGAGTGTCCACGATATTGATTTTATAATCATTCCAGCAAAAAGAAGTAACCGCTGTCTGAATGGTAATTCCGCGCTGCCGTTCCAAAATCATAGTGTCTGTTCTTGTAGTTCCTTTATCCACGTTTCCTTGTTCCGCAATCGCTCCACTGGTGTACAGCAGGCTTTCCGTCAATGTTGTTTTTCCTGCGTCTACATGGGCGAGAATTCCAATATTGATTATTTTCATGTGATTGTCCTCCTTTTACAGCCCCAAAAGGGCATAAAAATCCCCAGCAGTAAAATACTTTTACCACTGGGGATTATAATTTGCGGACATACACATATACAGCATACACCTGTTTGTGATTGCTGTTTTTCGGATATGTCAAAATTGATAAGGCAAAAGTATTCTTAAATTGGGTACAAAAAACCAAGCCCCCACAAAAGGGACTATCATAATCCTTTGTTCCCACTATTTGATTATAGTTTTATTTAAGAATACCTTGCCGCATATTTTTTACTCCTTTTCTGGAATGAAGCTATTATATCACATCAGTTTTAGGAAAGCAAGTACCTAAAAGAAATTTTTCTTCCCCTTATATGTAACAATCATACCGGCTTCCTGGTGTTCAGAATGGTTTCTGCTGTCTGCTGTGGTGTTTGATTGGAATTGTCCAGCCAAAAGCCGATCCGTGGTGTTGTCTGCATAAATGTATCGTATAAGGTTTCAACCGTAAAGCCGGAATAGCCTGTTTTCTCCCTGTATCGTTCCCTTCCTTTTATTGTTTCCACATCTGGACAAAGAACGACAACCTCAACAGGGTATTTATGCGGCACAAAAAATATGTACATGTAACTAATTCAACACATTTATAATTTGAATAGGGACATTATAGCATTTACTAAATACAAATTCAATGTATACGGAAAGAAAGATATAAGGAGTGGGAGGGATTCCGCCGTAGTCGGCATTGTAGGAAAATCCAAAAGTTTAGATTTTCCCACAATGCTTATCTTTTGGTCTTTGGTTCGGAATAGTGTAGTGCTGGCGGTCTATCTCTTGTTTTCGGTTGCTTGCTTCCTTACCGTACATGAGCATTGGAACCCGGATTGTCCGAGCCGTAGCCCTCCAGCAGATTGACCACGCCCCACACGCCCAGGCCAGCGCCGAGGGCCACAACAAGGGTCTGTAAAGTGTCGATAGCAGATGCGAAAAACTGCATAGAGCCTCCTTTTCTCCGGGAAGATGCCCCGGCCATGAAAAAAGCCGCCATTCCTGGCGGCAGGTTGCCACTTCGGGACACTTTGTCTCGAAGCGAATTTATACAAAAGCGTCCGGATCGTCCACATCGTCATAGTTGAGAATGTCCTCGTCCTCGTCTGTGAGCGAAGTTTCCGACACGTCCACCTCGTACACCTCACAAGCCTCATTCAGCCCAGGCCGCCTGCGGCGGTTTATGAGCTTATCGAGGTCAAAGGCGTTTTTATTGTTATCGGCTTCCGCCGTTTGCTTATAGTTGGGATGCTGCTTCAAATCGTATTTGGGCGAGAAAAACGGAGGCAGGCCCCGCAACTGCAAAATGCACTTGTCGCCCGGCATGGTCGCCAGTTCGCTGGGGGTCATAAGCTCCCGGCCCAGCCGCTGGGTATTTTGGTTGTAGCTTTCCGACTGGCCGCGGGAGTGGCCCTCGGTCTGCATGGAGATGGTGGCCTTTCCCAGCCAGTTCTCGGAAATTTCCTTGATCGTGCTGGCCTCCCGGCCTCCCAGGAAGATCACGCTGTCCATATTTCCGAGAATGGTTTCCGCGTGCTTATCATAGATGGCCTTGCATTGTGCCAACTGCTGATAGAACAGGCACAGGCTCACCTCGCGGGAGCGGATCACCGCCACCAGCTTTTCCAGGTTTGGCACCTGGCCCGTGTTGGCCGCCTCGTCCCACAGTACCCGCACATGATGGGGCAGACGGCCCCCGTGTACGTTGTCCGCCCTCTCGCAAAGGAGATTGAACATCTGCGAAAAGGCCAGGGCCACAATAAAGTTATAGGTGGGCGTGGTATCGGAAATGGTAAAGAAAACCGCCGTTTTCCGATCCCCGATGCGGTCAAGTTCCAGCTCGTCATAACTCATAATTTCCCGGAGCTGGGGGATGTCAAAGGGAGCCAGGCGAGCTCCGCAGGAAATCAAAATGCTTTTTGCGGTTTTGCCCGCCGCCTGCTTGAAAGCCTTATATTGCTTCACCGCCACATGGTTGGGCTGTTCTTCTTCCAATGCCCGAAAGAGCATATCCAGCGGGCTGCGGTATTGATCGTCCTCCTCCCGCACCTCGGCAAAGTTCATCATGTAGATCAGCATTTCAAAATTCTGTTCCTCCGGGGGCGCTTCGCTGACAAGGTAGAGCATGAGGGCTGAATCCAGCGCGATCTCCGCCTTCTCCCAGAAGGGGTCGTTGCTGGAAGCGTTGCGAGGCGTGGTATTTTTGATGAGGTTATCAATGAGGGTCAGCACATCCTTTTCACTGTGAATGTACGAAAAGGGGTTGTATCCGTCGGACTGGCTGGGGTCGATCAGGTTGAACACCCGGACTTCGTAGCCCTGTGCTGCCAACAAAGCGCCTGCCGCGCGCAGCAGCTCGCCTTTGGGATCTGTGATAAGATAGGAGCAATTTGCGCTGTAAATATTGGGCTTGCAGAAAAAACAGGTCTTGCCGGAGCCGGAGCCGCCCACTACCAGAACATTCATGTTGCGCTGGGTGATATAGCCGTCCATACCCAGCCGGACCCGCTGGGTCAGAATGATATTGGCGTCCTTATGCTGGTGATCCATATACTTCCGGTTCAGTTCCTTGGGATTGCCCCATTTAGCGCTGCCGTATTCCTCGCCCGGTCGTCGGTTCTCCCGGCTGGAGTAGTAAAGCGCAATGCCACAGCCATAGAGCAGCAGGCTCCCCAGCATACATTTCAGTGTGTAGGGCGTCCAGCCTATGGAAAAGGGGCGCTCCAGCGCTTGGCTGAAACGCCCCATCCAATGAAAGAGGTTCATACCGTCCTCGTAGGCATAGGCGGCGATTGCCGCCAGCCAGAGGACCAACGGGGAAAGCGCCGCCCACACAGGGGCGGCGCTGCGAAAGTCATTCTGCCGCAAGGCTTAGTACCCCGTCTTGGGCAGCTTCACCGTTGTTTTGGTGTAGACGGTAGTGAGCCAGCGGGACACCGCCTGAATCCACTGCCCATTGTAAAGGCCACCCACATCTGCCACATTCACAACGCTGGCATTGTTGGCGAGACCGCTGCGGGCAGTGGCGTAGATATAAGGCGTTTCTACCTGTGCAAAGCCCGCCTTTACATTTCCGAACACGAACATGACTTCGGTAACACGCTCATTGGCGGCAAGGCCGAGGACAGCGGGGCGGGCGTCCAATACGTAAACCTTGCTTGTACTCAGGTTGTCCGCCAAAGTGCGATAGTCCCCGGAGAGGTTGGTCTTATAGACCACCTTGTAGGAAAGCGGCTGGTTGTAGCTGCCTGTGACGATTTTGCTCAGCGTCACCTGCGCGGGAAGCTGATCCCGCCAATAGAAGGAATCCAGTGTGACGGTAGAGGTGTTCTTAATATTGGAGAACACATAGCGAATCGGCTGACCGGGGACAGCCTGCACAGGGCCGGTTTTCTTAATGGATACCCCTGTGGAAACGCTGGTATTCTGCACTTCAAAGGTGACGATCTGCCCGTTGAACTCCAGATAGGCGGTCATCACTGTGGGGTTGATGGAGTAATTCGCAGGCGCTTTGATCTCACGGACGGTATAGCGGGACAGCGGCAGCGTCTTGGATACAGCGCGTCCGTTGCGGTCGGACTTGATGGTGTCCACCACATTGCCAGCTTTGTCGTAGATTTCAAACACCGCGCCTTCCAGCAGCGTCCCGGCAGGCAGGCCATTGGTGGCGTTATCGTCTGCGGATTTCTTGATGATCTGGATCTGGCCGCACTCCGCGGTATTGCTCCACTCGATTTCTGTGGTGGAGCCGTAACGGACATAGATGGTTTTCAGCTCCGGATCCAGCACATAGCCTTGCGCCGCCTTGATCTCACGCAGATAATAGCGGCCATCGGTCAGTCCCTCGTCGGCGTAGATGTAGCCGTCCTGATCGGTCGCATACTCCCCAATGGGATTGTGATTTCCGTCGTAAAGCAGAAACACTGCGCCGTAAATTCCCTTGCCGGTAGCCTTGTCTGCCTTGTGGAGCAGGATTCGGGAGATGGGAGCATTGTAGAACCAGAGCTGCTGGGTATCATTGGCGCGGACTTCGATGGTCTGGCTACGGGTGGCATCGTCAATGCGATACCCCTTGATGGTTTCCACCTCCGTTACGATAACCGTTCCAGTGATGCCGCTGAGAATGATCTGGCCGTTTTTGTCCGTTCGGTACAAGCCCTTGCTGGAAAGTGCGCCATTGTCCACGAAGCTGCCATCGGAATAGGTAATCTGGAACAGCACACCCTCCAAGGGTGTTTTCTTATCCGCACTGGACAGCTTATTGATAATAAGGGAGCCCTGCGGCTGATTGCGGAACTCCAGCGTCACGGTTTGACCTGCCTTGACGGTCGCGGTCTGCGGGGCGTCGTCCAGCAGATAGCCGTCCCTTGCGCGGGTTTCCTTTACCACCAGCGTTGTGCCGGGAGTGATGTCCGTAATCGTGAAAGTACCCGCGCTGTCAGTGATATATTTGCCGTTGGCGTCGCCCACCACCGTTCCGTCCGCAGTCGTCACCATAAACTCAACATCAGAAAGGGGCTTATGGGTTGCGCTGTCGATCTTCTTCACCAGCAGACTGCCCTTGGGACTGTTGCCAAAATAGAGCTGCACCACATCCTGCTGCTTGCCGCTGATGTGCGCTATCTGCGGCGCAGTGTCGATCACATGGCCGCTGTCACTGGAGAGTTCTTCGACGATATAAGTGCCTTCTTTCAGCCCCGTCACGGTGAAGCTGCCGCTAGCGGATGTCTTGTAGGTGCCGATGACTGTGCCGCCAGTGCCGGAGGTGCCGGTCAGATACTTCACCTGAAACACAGCGCCCTGCACCGCTGCGCCCGTCACGCTGTCGTACTTCCACACGACGAGGGCAGAAAGCGGAATGTTTTCAAAGGTCAGTGTCTTGGAAGTGCCGGACTTGATGTAGACCTCCTGCGTGGCCTCTTTGATGGCGTACCCCGTGGGCGGCTCCTGCTCCGTTACCTTGTACCAGCCGTCCCGCAAACCGGTGAGCTGGAACTGACCGTTCTCGCCGGTGTAGTAGGTGCCGAGGTCGTTGATCTCACCGCTGCCGGTATTGTTGCTGGCGTAGGTAACATGGAATTTCGCACCCTGCAAGGGATCTCCCGTCACGCTGTCCACCTTTTTGACGGTCAGTACGGGCTTCTGATGGTTTTCAAAATACACGGTGTGGTCTCGATTGGGATAGAGCGTCGCAAGCTGAGAGGGCGCATCCAGCAGATACGGGGACGGCACGGACTTTTCCGAGATTTCGTACACGCCGGGGAGCAAGTTCTTCAGCTCCGCCTTGCCCTCGCTGTCTGTCTTGATCTGATCGACGCTGTGACCGTCTGCGGCACGGACTTCAAACACGGTATCTGCGATGGGCTCGCCGGTGTCGGCGTCGTGCTTGTAGACGGTCAGGTTTGGGCGTTTCTGGTTTTCGATGGTCAGGGTGCTGGTTCGGCCTGCGAACAGCTCCATGTGATATTCCCGCAGGTCGAGAATATGAGAGGAATCCGTGGCGGTTTCCTTGACGGAGTAAACACCGGGTTCCAAATCGGCAATCAGAATTTCGCCCTGCTCGTTGGTTGTGCGGTCAAGATAATGCGTTCCATCCTCGATCTTGGCGATACGGAAATGAACATTTTTCAGGCGGCTCCCGTCCGAGCTGGTCTTAATGATCTGCAAGGAGGGCTTGATGGTATTGGTGAATACGAACTGTGCGTCCTCGTTGGGGTCAAGCTGGATGATGCGCTGGGCCTGGTCGATGATATAGCCCTCACAGGCTTTTTCCGTTACCACATAAGCGCCGGTGGGCAGCTTGGAGAGGTCGATCTCGCCGTTCTGGTCGGTGGTAAACTCCTTGGGGCCGTAGTCGCCCTTGACGGACTTAATTTCAAAAACTGCATTAGGAATGACCTTGCTGGGATCGGTGCTGTCTACCTTGATGAGCCGCATACCGGGCTTCACATCATTGAAGAACAGCAGCTCCTTGATGCCGTCTCCGGCAGACAGCTCCACCTCCTGCGGCGTGGTGTTGAGGATGTGACCATCGCTGCCGGTGTCCACCTCCACGGCGCGGTAGGTGCCGGGGGCAGCGTCCGTCAAGAGAATTTCGCCAAACTCGTCCGTCTTAAATTTGCCGAGAGAAACGCTGTCACGGAAGATCTCGAAGGTGACATTGGCCATCGCCACCATGTTCTTGCGGTCATACTTGATGATCCGCAGACCGGGCAGCTCCTTGTTCACGAGAGAAAAGGTCGTGGTTTCGCCGGTGGCCACGGAAGCCGTATAGGTGGCATCGTCCTTCAGGCAGCCGGAGGGCGCGGTGATCTCCTTGATCTCATAAGCACCGGGCTTGATGTTGTCAAAGATGGCATAGCCCGCAAAATTGGTTTCGGCGGTGTAGGTCACGCCGCTCTCGATGTGCTTGATCTGCACCATGGCACCGGGCAGGTGCGCTCCGGTGTCGGACAGCTTCTCAATACGGAGGGTTCCGTATGGCTCATTCCAGAAGGTGATTTCTGCGACTTTCCCGTATTCCACCTTGATATTCTGTGTGGGCGTATCACTGAGTAGGTGATCCAAAGGCGCTACACGCTCATACACGGTGTAGTTGCCCGCCAGCGTCAGGGGGATGGTCACGGTGCCGTCCGAGCCGGTGGCGAAGGTGCCGACGGTGGCTCCGTCAGGATCGACCACCTCAAAAATAGCGCCGCTGAGCGGGGTATCCGTACCCTTTTCCAGCTTGATGAGCTTCAGACCGGTGTCGGGCGGTTCCACTTCGCCGCCATCGCTGTAATTGCTGTAGGTGGACAGGCGCATGGTGACGGTAGGGTCGGTGTCGCACATATAGTTCTGGAGCTGGCCGTACTTGTTCTGCTCTGCGCACACAGCGTAAAACACAGCATACTTATAAACATCGGTGGTAAAAGAAAGCTGGACGCTGCCGGTCTTGCCCGCCACCGCAGCGGCAGGGTACAGCACCTTGAATTTACCGCCATAGCCATCCCCGGTGCCGGAGGTGGTGATGGTGGTAATATCCTTGTTGTTCATGTCCACAATGCGCGCTCCTGCGGGGACGGAGGCGGGATCAGAGAAGGCCACGCGGATGGCGTAATTGCATACCCATGTATCCGAGTGAATTGTAAACACCTGCTGCTTGTACTGCTGTCCGTCCACCGTGACGGCATAGGCGGTATCGCGGTCGGGGGCAGCGGTAACACGGGGCGAGTATATCTTGTTCCACGCCGTGCCACGCACATAGATGTCCTTGGCGGCGGCGAGAATAGCCTGCGCCCGCTGAAGCTCCGCGCCGGTCAGGTTGGGATTGACCTTTAGGTTGTTGATATTCCAGTTGGGGAGCAGGTAGCACCACAGCGCCATCTTGGTCGCATAGTAGGCGTGGTACTTGTTTTCCAGCTTCAGCTCCGAAAGGCCACGGGTGGGATAGCCGTTGGCGATGATGCCCATGACCTTCGGATCGTTGCCCTTTTCCTTGGCGATGTATTTGATGCTCTCGCCGGGGCCTACCGTCTGCGGCACACCCGTTGTATTCGGATTGACGCAGTACGCGGGAATCTCCTTCGTCCTGCCGTTGGCATCCACATGGTTGAAATAGGTATAGATCAGCTCACGGATGCGGCCATTGATGGAGAGGTAGGAGAGCTTCTGTTCTCCGTTGTAGATATTGACCTCACCCAAGGCTTCCTCCTCGCTGCCGGCGGCAAGGGCCGTGGCGGGGAGCATCTCCAGCACCATTACCAGCGCAAGGAGTATAGAAACCAATCGTTTTTTCATGTGCATTTTCTCCTTTTATTGATTTTGGGAAATAGAGAAGGCGGTATGCTTTCGCATACCGCCCGCGCGTTGAGATATGAAGTTGTCAGCTCACATAGATGCTGTACTCAGTGTATTGAAACACGCCGTTTTTGTAGACATTCCATGCCTCCAGAGAGTAAGTCCCCGGAGGGCAGGAATTGAATAGCTCGGTGATCTGCTCTGCCCGCCACGGCCAGAAGCTCTGCGGCGTAACCTCTGCGGGAATGGTCAGGTTGATTTTCACCTTGTCATTCCCGCTGGGGAATTTCACCGGCTGGCCATTCTGCCATGTTTCGGGGTTATCCCCGATGGCATTATACAAGGTATAGAGCATCCGGCGTGTTTCGTAGAGATTGCGCTGGAATAGGTAGTCCTGCCCGCCGCTTGTGAAATGGCGCGCTTCTGCCTGCGGCATTTCCGGCTGGGGCAGCTTGCTCCAATCACAGGTGGCGATGGGCAGCTCTCCCAGCGGTGCGCTGGAAAAAGCGTTTTTATCCCAGCGGGACACATCTTTAATAGTGTAGTCCGTGCCATCGTCGCAGCGGATCACATCACCCACCTTGGGAACATACCGGGAACCGTCTGTGGGGGCTGCGGCAGTCTGCTGGGGTGCGGTTCCGGTGTAGGGCTTTCCGCTTTCCACCTGCACACAACCGTTGGAACTGTCCCAATAGACATTGAAGCCAACTTTCTCGCCAATGTCCCGCAGCTTCACATAGTTGTTGCCGTTGATGACATAGGCTTCCATCTGCGCTTCTTTTCCATCTACGACAATGCGATGGTGACTGCGCTCTGCCATGATCCCGGCAGCATACGCCGTGGTAGTGACGCCAGCCAACAGCAGACAGGTAAGAAAACCGGCTGCAAAACTTCCTCGCTTCATAGGGTGTACCTCCAAAGTCTTTTGATGGGTTCATGGTATCGTAAAAGTTGGTGGGTGTCAAAAAATATGGAGGCGTTGGAGCTCAGTAAAAGTTTTTACATCAATGACAATCACAGCATCTCATCATTTTTCTCGCGCCTGCACACACCAGCGGTAATCCGGCTGATTCATCACGCAGGTGACAAGGGTGATGATATTTTCCGTGCTGTCGCTCAGGACACTGGTATCGTCCACGCCGATTTTACTGACAGAATATACCTCATAGCTGCGTGTGCCGAGCTGGGTGGTCAGCTTGATGGTGTCGCCAATGTCAAGGGTGTGAATTTTGCCGAAGTGATTGTTGACGCCGCGGTTGTGACCGGCGATGGCCACATTGCCTTCCCAAATGGAGGTGCTGGCAAAATGGCCTGCGCCCTTGCGGAGCGCGTCCGCGTCCGTCCCCTGATACACCTTGACAGACAGACCGAGGGTGGGGATTTTCAGTGTACCGAGGTAGCCGCCGCTGTAATAGAGGTCTTTCGTGACCGCGGTGTACTTTACCGGCGTGTAGGAGCCGGTATTTCCACCAGCGATGCTGCCGGAAGTCATAGGCGGCAGGACGGTCACGCCGCCTGTGCCGCTGATCGTTCCCGCGACTGAACCGCTCACAAGGTTTGGTGTCAGCAGCTCCCCAGCATTCAGCGTATAAGAGGTAGGCGAGCCAAAGGCGGGTGGGATATAGGCGGCGTTTTTGCTGCGGTCGGTGTTTGCAGGCTTATCCATCGTGACATAAATGGTATCGTCCGAGGTGGGGCGTCCGAACAGTCCTGCGTCCGGGCCGTCAAAGTGATACTCCAATGCCGATGCAGGCATGGAAAAAGCCGCCAGCATACAGCAGGCGGCCATCAGCGTGGTCAGATATTTTTTCATGCGGCGTACCCTCTTTTCTTATTGATGTAGTGGCGATAGCCCTTATAACCGGCGTAGCCGCAGCCGCCCAGCGCCGCAACGCCCACGGAGAGCAGCAGCCACAACCAGTTAAAGTCCATGCTGCTCTTTGCCGATGCCGCAGCGCCGACGCTGGAAAAAACGGCGGTGTAGATCACCGTATCACAGCTTGTGCGGGTGACATCACCCTTGTAGTCTGCCGTAACGGTGTAGCCGGTGGCGTATTTGCTGGTGGCAGTGCCGGTGTAGCTTGCCACAGCGGTATAGCGAATGGGAATGTCATAGCCGTCCGTGGGATCGACCGCCGCCGCCTGCCAGCTCACATCGGCAAGAGTCAGGGTGCGGCCATTTTCATTCACGGACTTAAGAACAAGGGACACATCCGCGGCTGAGAGGTTGGGATAGGTGCGCTCCGCCGTCACCGTGCGGCTGCTGGTCCCGTAGCCCGCGGCCTCCACCTGAATGGTAGTATGGTCAAGGGACAGGACGCCCTCATAGCCGTCCTCGGTCTTGACCTCCAGCTTCGGCTCCAGCATTTTCAGAATTTCCGCCATATCTTTGGTCTTGCTCTCCAGCGTGACCACCTCGATATGCTCCCGCGTGTCCGTTTCTGTCTGGTCATTTTTCAGCAAATCAAGGAGCGTATAGGTGTGGCCCTCACGCTCAAAGTCAGCGGTGGGGATCGTGGCGGGATCGTCCTTCGCGGTCAGGTAGTAGACCTTTTCCAAACGATAGACGCCGTTTTCCTCGCTGGCTCTGACCTCGGTGGGATAGGCGGAAATGCCGGGGAGTGTATCTGCGGCAGTAATCATGGCAGTTACCGGATCAGCCTCCTTGATGGGTTCAGCGGAAACGGCCAGAACCGTGCTGCTCATAGCGCACAATGTCACTGCTATGCACAGCAAAAGCGAAAGTTTCTTTTTCACAGATTTCACCCCCTTCAACGGACAGGCCGGTTCTGTTCCGGCTGCTTGCGCTCCTGCGGAGAGATCTCACGCTGGATGTCATTTTGCAGCTTACGAAAATACTTTTGCAGGCTGTCCACCACGCCACGGCGATCCTGCACCTCCATACCGTCAAACACCTGCCCCACGCGGCTCACATCGGGCTGCGGGGCCTCCACGCCGAAATTGCGGCAGAGCATATAGCTGACGCTCTCGGCGTCCATGGCGCAGTCCTCACGGGTATAGTAGGGATAGCGCCCGTGGTCATGGATACCGGCGTGGACGATCTCGCGGGAGAGCGCCGCAAAGATCTTGCTGTCGATCAGGCGGCTGGATACCGTAATGCTCTGCGTCTTAGGATCATAAACGGCGTCCTGGTACATGGTGCTGCTGGTGACCACGGGAACGGGGGAGCTGTCCAGCAATCGGCGCAGGGCGGCGTCCATTTCCGGTGTATTGTCTTTCAGGCTCAGCGCCGGAACGCCGGCCTTGCCGTGGGTCTGCGTCACATCAAAAACACGCCCGATCTTATAGCCGTGATACTCCCGCCCGTCCTTCACATAGGTATCCGACACACGGATCTTCATGCCGTTCTCATCGCGGTTAACGCTGCGCCCCAGCCGGTTCCACACCTCCAGACTGTTGATGTAGGTGATGTCCGGGTTCTGCGCCATCGCCAGCATCACATTGGATGCACTGTATCGCGGGTTGATGGCCTGCGTATCCAGATAGTGGAGGTATGCGCCGGGTTCACTGGTGACGTGCATGACCGCATCGTCGGAAAGCTGCCCCAATTCCTCGCGCTCCGCTGTTTTCTTTGCCTTCCAGTCCTCGTCCCTCTGCTGCTTCTGCTGGATCAAATCGTCTAACTTTGCCATGTTCGTTTCTCCTTCTCAAAATCAATTTATTCCCGCGTAGGCATAGCCTTTTGAATGGCTTCCCGCACGGTATCCTTGTTGGGTGCTGTGCCATCCCGTTCTGCCGCGGCTTGCAGCGCCATCAGACGGCTGCGGACAGAGGGGCGGGCATCAGATTTCTCCGCAGCCGGTTCCGTAGACGCTCTCGCACCAGTCCCGCGCTCCTTGGAGCTGCTCTCGGACGGAGCGCGGGCGTTCTCTTTTTTTGCGGCAGTATCCTCCTTCACAGGCGCAGGATAGCCCATGCGTTCAAAAATGCGGTTGATCTGCTTGGCGTCCCTTGCCTTGGCCATGATCTCCACCGTCCCGGTCTTTTCCACCTTGTTGACGATGGGATAAAAGAGGACGCCATAGCGTTTGGCTTCCATCTGAAAGCCCTTCAAGTCCTCCTGCTTGACGGAAAAGATCGTCAACTCCTCGCCGTCATGGATCAGGCGCTTGAGGTTGGTTTTACCGGCGAGCTTCTGATTGTCGTTGGCAAGGGCAATCAGAAGGGCGGCAAGATTTTTCGCCCCCAGCCCTGCCAGCTTGAGGGCACTCTCGGTGATCTGGATGCCCTCACGCACCATCAGGTCAGCGGTTTCACCGTTGGTACTCATGCTCGTGTTCCTCCTTGTTCTTTAGATTTTCCTGCCGTTCAGCCTGCGCCTGCTGGCACTGTTGGGATACCCGCGGAATGTCCGATTGTATCCTGCGGCACAGACGCAGCTCCCCGCGCTTTTCCCGCAGGGCGGCAGTCTGCTGTTGAATCTCCGTGCTGTACTTGGCTTGTGCTTCTTCATCGTTGGTATTCCTCCTTTCCTGATAAAGTGGTTTTCTCTGTTCCTCCAACAAGCGAATGTCCCACTCCAGCACGCGGATACGCTGCTCCAGCTCCGCTTCGGTGGTAATTCCGCTTGATAAAAGGTATTTGAATTGCTGCTCATACCGCTCCAAATGAATGACCTCCCGCTTGACGGAGAAAGGCAGCTTGGGCGACAGCTTTTTCCGCCTTCCCCCACTCAGCAGGTAGAGGTAGCGGAGATATAGGGCGTGAAAGCCGGTAATTTTCTTTTTTCGGACGGTGGACAGCTTGCCCTTCACGCGGTAACGCTTGACGGTATGGGCGATGATCAGCGGGGCCATGCCGCCATGCCGCTGGCGGGAGAGCCGCAGCAGAATATCCGCTTCGGTGTAGCCCTCGCCCAAACTGTCCAGGCGGATCGCCCGCTTTGCGCCGGGTGGCTTGACCGTTGTGTATTTCCGATTGGGGCTGCGCCGCACCTCGTAGCCGTTTCGTCGCAGGAGCATGAGAAAGGAATCGTAGGTGTAGGCTTGGTGGATGATGGCGTCAATGTCGGCACGGATCACGCCGCGCACGGTGGGCTTGCCGCCCTGCTCCGCCTTCCACTCAGCGTAATGCTTGCCCTTACCCTGCGGGGTGATGACGGATAGATCATTCTCCCGGCACAGCTCGTCCGAAGTACCGCGCACGTCGTTGTAGTAGCTCTCCGGGCTGGAATGATACTTGTGGCCGTCCGTGCGGGAAACAGAATTGACCACGATGTGATTATGCGGGTGGGCCTTGTCTAAATGGGTCCCGATGACGGCTTCAAAATCCTCACCGAATAATCGCCGCGCAAACTCACACCCGATCTCGTGTGCCTGCTCCGGTGTGACTTCGCCAGGAGCAAAGGATTGGATGAAGTGGTAGCCGAGAACGCCGCCCGTCTTTTTGTATTTCTTTTTCGTTTTCTGCATGGCAGCAAAGGCGGTTTCGGCAGGCCGGCAGTTCAGCGTGGTCACAAAGCGCACGGTATCGGTTTTCTCCGGGTCAGCGGTGTAGACGATCCGCTCGTCCAGCTCGGTCTTTTCCCCATTGACGGCGTACTTCACGCGGTCGTCCAGCCTTGCGCGGATGGCGAATACCTTGGTGTATGCCATGTCACAGCCGCTCCGCGATGTTCCAGATTGTTTCCTGCGCTGCTGTGATCGCGGCAATATCCTCCTTTGTGGCAAAGCCGCGGGCGTTGACTGTGCGGGCAATCTGATTGATGTTGTTGCCGATGGCGGCAAGTTGGCGGCGAATCTCGGCGTATTCGTTGGGTGGCCTTGGCCGCATTTTTTCACCGGCGATCAATGCCCGAAGATAGACCTCCGTAGGGAAACCGGAAATTGCCACCTGCTCCTTTAGGTGCCGGTGTTCCGCTTCGTTCAATCGGAGAAGAATAGAGATAGATCGTTTTCTGATAACAGATTCCTCCTTGAAATAGGATGGGGTCTTAGGGGGCTTGCTCCCCTAACAAGCGCATTTGGATAGCCAAATGCTATGCTTGCGACTGCAAAGCAGCCGCAGGCCGCTTGCAGTCCTAAACCAGCCGAAAAAGAAAATCAGCGCGCCTCACCGCCACGGGTCTTTACCCTGCCGCTGATTCCTTTCACCATCTGGAGCTGGTCGTTGTAGTCCTTTCCGCTACGAGGTGGGTTGTCGATGACCTCATACTCGGAAAGTCTCTTTTGAATGGCCGCAGACGCCGCCCGTCCCGGCCCGTCGTTATCCAGACACAGCACGATCCGCGCCACGCCGGGGTTGTCCTTCAGGTATTGCTCCAACGCCGCGGGGAATCGGATCGAGCCGTCCTTCCGCGGCTGATAGATGCCGGAGAGGGACAGCGTATTGGCGACGCGCCAATCCTGCCCCCGCAGCTTCAGCAGTGTCAGGTAAGAAAGGGCGTCTATGGCGGATTCAAACACGCAGATGGTTTTGCCACCGGCGTGGAGGGGAACGGCAAAGGAAAACCGCTTATCGCTGCCGGGGACTTCACCGGCGAAGGTGGTTTCTGAGAGCGTCCCACGTAGCGTGCCGTAGGTGGGCTTGTCATGTTTGTAGCCCACAAATACGCAGTTATGATGCGCGGCGTCCTCGTAAAGCTGCCCGTGCTTGATGCAGTGGTTGATAATTTCCGCGTCAATGCCCCGGCTCCGCAGATATGCAAAAACACGCCGGTTGTCGGCGTGTTTGGGTGGGAGGGCAAATTCAGTTTTCGGGAGCGGTTCGGTTGGCTCTGATTTGCACGGCGCATGGAGCGGTTCCCCAAGGATACGCTGCACGGCGTCCAAAAAGGAAACACCTTCCACTGTTGTCAAATAGTCCAGCGCAGTTGTGCCGCCGATACCACGCGACCACCAGCACCATTTTCCATTGGAGATTTTCAGGCTGTCGTGGGTACGGGTGGCATAGGTGTCTCCGCCGATATGCACCAGCTCCTCCGGCTCAAACCGCCGCAGATAGGTCAGCAGGTCCATCTCGCGAGCGGCAGCGATCTGGTCTTTCGGAATATAAGGCATGGCGTTCACCTCCTTTCGGGCATATTGGGGGTATAAGAAAAGCGCAAGCATTTCTGCCTGCGCTTTAGACTTATTAAGTTCCATTTCTGAGTATTTCAAGATATGCTTCGTAAGAAAACACACGATTTCGTGCTGCATTTGTCGTTTCACGCAGGATACCCAACTCCACAAGTGTCTTTACCGCGGTAGAAGTCGTGTTATAGCTGATTTTAAGAGTCTCTGATGTGTGCTTAATATCAATGATAGGATGCTTTTCAAGGTAATCGAACAGCATACGCAGATTATCCTTTTTCCGCTTTGGCTTTGGCAACAAAGCGATATTCTTTTCATGCAGTTTTGAGAGCTTTTCTATAGATTCCACAGCATCTGAGGCTGCGGAATCTACTGCCTCCAAGAAGAATTTTACCCATTGCTCGTAGTTTCCGCTTCTGCGTACCTCGCTGATTCGGTCATAGTATTCCACCTGATTCTTTTTCAGAAAGTAGGACACATAGATAACTGGTTCCTTCAGTAATCCCTGTTCCATCAGATAAAGCAAAATCAGCAATCTGCCGATTCGTCCATTGCCATCCAAAAACGGGTGAATCGTTTCAAATTGATAGTGGATCAAGGCAGCCCGTACCAGAGGATCATAGTCCTGATTTTCGTTGATATACTTTTCCAGATCCGACATAGCAGTCACCATATCTTCCAGATTTGGCGGAATATATCGCGCATCCTTCAAGCCGCAACCGGCAGGGCCAATCCAGTTCTGTGAGCGTCGAAATTCTCCGGGGTTCTTTTCCTGCCCACGGACGCCTTCCAACAAAATAGCATGAGCTTCACGGAAAAGACGGTTACAAATAGGAAGTTCATGAAGCCTTGTAAGGGCATATTGAGCTGCCTTTACATAGTTCACGACATCTGCTGTATCCAAGTTTGCGTTGGTATCAAGCTCAGGGTCAAGGATGTCGTCCAAGGTACATTGTGTTCCTTCCATCTGCGAGGACATGAGCGCCTCTTTGCGGACATACATAGATATAAACAGCTCGGCGTTTGGAATCAATTGGGCAGAAACATCCAACTGCTTCAAACTGCGGCTTGCCTTGACCAGAATTTGAAGCATATCCTCATCGAATTCAAGTCCCGGAACTGGTGGAAGTGGATTAGGACAAAATGACTGATATGAAGTATCTCCCGGCATATTATTGACAAATTTACCTGCCCGGTTCATCTGTTCATGCGCCTCCTTTTGAAAGAAGTTGAAATATACTCTCTACTATACCTGCTTTATTTCAAAAAGACAATCACTTTTTGAAATAAAGTCATTTGTTCCTTTGCCTTATTTCAAAAACGATTTTACCTCTCCGGCGCGTCCTTTTTCACCGCCTTTCGCTCCACACTGCGCTCCGGCTTAGCCAGTTCTTCCATTGCCGCATTGATCACGCGGGAGTGATTGTCCACCGCGTAAACGTCTGTGTGCCCGCCCATCTGCTTTTGGAGCGCCGCAAAGCGGCCTGCGGCCTGACGCGCCAGTGGGTAGAATCGCTCATCTCCCGTGCGCTGCGCCATGGTGCAGGCCAGCACGAACATACAGCGGTCCTTGCCATAAGCCGCTGTCCACTCTTTCAAAAAAGCAGGTAATTTCCCATCGTTGTAGGCGTTGGTCGCGTCCTTCTCGAAGGCTCCTGCACAGGTCAGCGTCCGATCCCTGCTGGCCATCCACTCAAAGACCTCTCCGCGAACCACGGCCTCAGAACGGGTATTAGGATATATGGGCTGCGCAGGATCTCGATATTTTTCTTCGACTCTTTTTCGCAGAATATCATCCGCACAGCACGCAATGCTGTCACGAAAGGCATCCATCTCATCCGTATCGCGGGAGAGCCAGTCCGTATAAAGCTGCGACAGGGGATGCTCAAACTCAGTCAGCACCGCAAGCTGCCGTTCGGAGAGGCTTGTTTCATCCTCAAAAAGCATCAGCAGGTTGTCACGGCAGGCGATCTCATAAGCGTGGGAAATGATCTCGTCCGGTGATTTTGTTTTCATCTCCGCAAGAAACACCTCGTTTTCCTGCGACATTTTTTCGTATAATTTGGTTTCCAATTCGTCTTTTGTAGGCATGATGTTCTCCTTATAACTCAATAATACGGAAATCGCTCTCTTTTTCCATGATCTCGCTGCTCAATAATATCAATGGCATATCCGAGTCTGCCAGCCGTCTCAGCTTGCTAATGGAAAGCGGAGTTGGTGCTTCAAACAGTGCCACAATGCAGGCCCACAGGTCAACAACATGGCAAAGGCAAACGATACGTTCCGAAGAAAAGGACTCTGCTGCTTCGGGCAGCATCGTGCGTAATTCTTTCATGAGGCTTTCCTGCTCTTTTAGCATCTGCTGATGTATCTGGCGTTCTAACCGTTCTTTTTCCTGCTTTCTTTCTAACCGTTTCATTGTAAACGATCCTCCATTTCAAAAATTATCTCGCCAGCCCCGCCCGCATCCGGTGGGCGTAATTGGCGACGCTATATCGTTTCATATATCTGTTCTCGGAGGGGGCCGGACTGTCAAAGTCCAGCCCCTCCATACGGGGATCATCGGTGCCGTCCAGCACTGCCTCCACAGGGATCACGCGGAGTCTGCCTGAGCATTTCAGCTCCCCGCCGAATACCCCCGCGGCACAGTGGAATCCACGGTCACCGCACACCCAAAGCAGCTTCTTCCCGGCGGGAATATCCCCAAAGGGCTGCTTCAAAACAATGACGGAATGGGGTTCCGCACCGGCTACCTCACCTCATAGTAGCCGGACTGCTCCGCCTTTTCGTATGCCTGGATCAATTTCTTGAATTTGTGCTGCGGCTCGATATAGAACCAGCTTTCCTGATAACCCATAATTTCCTCCGTTTTCTATTGGTTTTACCGCTCCAGCTGCGGTCTGCGGCGCTCCGGCGGTCTTTGATCCTCGTCCGGCTCGGCGTCCACGATCTCCGGCTCCTTGTGGTCTAAATTCAGCAGGGAATTCAGTTCCTCCAGCCGTGCCGTTTTGGTGTTCAGCTCCGTCTCGCGGGGAAACGGCTTTTGCACCTCTGCCTTTGCGGTTTCCAACTGCGTTTGCAGGTTGGAAAGCTGCTCCCGGCAGGTTTGCTCCTTAATAGGCAGTCCCTCCAGCGCATTGTCCATGCGCTGCAAATTGCCGAACACATCGGTTCCCAGCGTGACGGTATGGCGGAGTTGCCCGATCATGGTCAGGCGGTATTCCCGCGCGAAGGTATCAAAGGACAGTTCCAGCGTCAGGCCGCGATAGCTGCCGACCTGTGTCGCCTCCGGGGAGAGCATCGTCTGGCACATGGTCAGCAGCGCCGCGCCCGCCTCCTTCTTGTCGGCATGGGTGACACCCGCCAGTGTAAGCGGAGAAAAGCCGTCTCCATTGGGATGGGTATTCTCCTTGACCGTGGCAATATCCGCGCCATACCCGGCGATTCGCACCTGCGTTTCTGCGATTTGCTTCGGGAAATCCTTACTGATGGCGTCCTCCAGCGCGTATTTCTGAGAAAGATGGTTGGCTTTCAGCAGCTTCAGCTTGGACACCTCAATGTCGAGATCCATCTTTTCCTTGATCATGGGGTTGCCACTGGCCAGTGCCTTGATCTCGGCATAAGAAAGCGCCTGTTCGTCTACATCTTCGGCGGAGCGGACAGGCGATTTGCTGGTCATGATTTGGCTGATAAATTTCTGCTTGCTCTCCACAAGCTGATAAAGATAGGCGTCAAAGGTGCCTTCGGTGACGTAGCTGTAAATGTCCACTTCCTTATTTTCATTGCCCTGGCGGATGATGCGGCCCTCCCGCTGCTGCAAATCGGACGGACGCCACGGGCAGTCGAGATGGTGGAGTGCGATGAGTTTTTGCTGGCAGTTGGTGCCAGCACCCATGCGCTGGGTGCTGCCCAGCAGGATACGCACCTGACCGCTCCGCACCTTGCCGAACAGGTCTTTTTTCTGCGCCTCGCTCTTGGCGTTGTGGATGAAGGCGATCTCGTTTTCGGGAATACCCAATTCCAGCAGCTTTGCGCGAATATCATCATAAACGCTGAATGTGCCGTCATCCTTCGGTGTGCTGAGGTCGCAAAAGATCATTTGGGTGGAACGCTTGTCCGCGGTGCGCTGCCAGATCTCAAACACATTTTCCGCGCACTTGGCGGCTTTGCTGTTGGGGTCGCTGGGGAGCATGGGGTTGACCAGCCGCTGATCCAGTGCCAGCTTGCGGCCATCGTTGGTGATGAGCAGCATATTGTCCACACTGCTGTCCACCTCGCGGTTGCGGACTTTTTCAGCACGCTCCGCCAGCGACGCCACGATCTCTTTCTGATACTCCGACGGTTTCAGGGCGATGTTGTGGTAATGCGCCTCCGGCACGGGGAGCTTGAGCATATCCGCCGTCTGGATGTCCGCCACATTTTTGAATACGGACATTAGCTCCGGCAGGTTATAAAACTTGGCGAAGCGCGTCTTGGCGCGATAGCCGGTGCCTTCCGGGGACAACTCGATGGCGGTGACGGTTTCCCCGTAGTTGGCCGCCCATGCGTCGAAGTGCTGCAATCCCTGCTCCTCCAACGCCGACATCTGCAAATACCGCTGTATGGTGTAAAGCTCCACCATACTATTGGAAATGGGGGTGCCGGTGGCAAAGACAATGCCGCGACCTCCGGTGATCTCGTCCAAATAACGGCACTTCATAAAGAGGTCTGAGCTTTTCTGCGCCTCGATCTGGGTGATGCCTCCCACATTCCGCATTTTCGTGTAGAGAAAGAGGTTTTTGAAATAATGGCTCTCGTCGATGAAGATACGGTCAACGCCCAATTCTTCAAAGGTGACCACATCGTCCTTGCGGCTCTGGTCATTCAGCTTGTCGATCTTGGCTTGCAGGCCCTTTTGGGTTTTCATCATCTGTTTGATCGTGAAATTCTCCGCTTTTTCTCGCTTGGCCTCTGAAATTCCCATCATAATTTCGTCGATCTGCTGCTCTAAAATGGTCCGCTGGCGCTCTACGCTCATGGGGATCTTCTCAAACTGGCTATGCCCGATAATAACGGCGTCATAGTCGCCGGTGGCGATCCTGCCACAGAATTTCTTGCGGTTTTTGGTTTCAAAATCCTTACGGGTAGCGATAAGGATGTTCGCTGCCGGATAGAGCTGCAAAAACTCAGTGGCCCACTGCTCTGTCAGGTGGTTGGGCACCACAAAAAGAGATTTCTGACACAGGCCCAGCCGCTTGCTCTCCATGGCAGCGGCTACCATTTCGAAGGTCTTGCCCGCGCCCACCACATGGGCAAGCAGGGTATTTCCTCCGTACAAAATGTGCGCGATGGCGTTGACCTGGTGCTTGCGGAGCGTGATCTCCGGGTTCATGCCGCTGAAATTGATATGGCTGCCATCATACTCACGGGGGCGGTTGCTGTTGAACAGAATATTATAGGTCTTGCAGATAGCTTCACGTCGGTCCGGGTCTTTCCAGATCCACTCGGCAAAAGCGTCTTTAATGAGTTCCTGCTTACTCTGGGCGATGGCCGTCTCTTTCTTGTTCAGAACGGCAATTCTGCGCCCTTCCTCATCGTATTGGTAATCAAAAATGCGGACATCCTTCAGGTTAAGTGTCGTTTCGATGATCTCATAGGCGTTGATGCGCTTGGTGCCGTAGGTGCTGATTGCCTTGACATTGCCGCGATCCTTGTTTTTGTCCTCGATGCGCCATTCACCGGTGATTTTAGAATAGTGGACCTTCATGCCCCATTGTGCGCTGCGGGGTGTACCCAGCGTTTCAAAAATAAATCGGCGGACATATTCAGTGCCCAGCCATGTAGCGCCCAGCCGGACGGAGATCTCGCTGGCAGTGAGGTCGGTGGGCTGCACCCGCGCCAATGCCTCGGCGTTGATCTGATACTGCGGGTCCTGCTCCGCCTTACCTTGGGCAACCGCCCATTTCTGACGCACATTGCCGGAAAGATACTCGTCCGCGGGCAGGTATTTCTCATACCCATCGCTCTCGCCGGTGTAAGCGGGGTTCAAAAAAATCACGCCCTTGAGGTCAGAAAACAGCGTTTCCTCGTCCTTGCCGGTGAGCCTGCCCATATAGTCCATATCCACATGGGCCTTTTCTCCGATGGACAGTGCCAGCGCCTCCACCGCTGTGTCTACCTTTTCAGCGGGCTTGTGGCTGCGGATGGTGCGCTTGGTGAACAGGTCCGCCTTGCGTTTCAGGTTCCGGTCCT
>OGNB01000684.1_pt1 | contig 23733 bp, 21 predicted proteins | sample 1573301 | NCBI WGS metagenome assembly OGNB01 (sample SAMEA2581914, study PRJEB24529) | metagenome | biome: Human gut stool | place: China | collected 2011
AGGTATAGAACGGCACCGTTGCTTCCGGGTAGCCGATGATGTAGGCGATATAGAGCGTGTCGCCGGAATCGGCTTCGCGCCAGAACGCATCCTCGCCGATGCTGTTCAGAACCGTTTCGCCGTAGTACATGGTCAGTGTAGAGAGTTTCGGGCAGTTATAAAAAGCGTGCTTGCCAATGACCGGCGCAAGGGGCAGCTCTGCGGTGGTCAAATTTGTGCAGCCCTCGAACCAGTATGCCAAATCCGAAATGCTCAAGGTTTCCACATCCTCGAACCAGACCTCGGTGATCTGCTCCCGCACAGCCGCCCACGGCTGATCGTCTGCGCTTGTAAACACCGGCGCTTCGCCGCTGCCGGAGATGGTCAGCCAGCCCTTTTCATCCAGCGACCAGCGAATGCCGCTGTTCTGGATCGTGCCGGAAGTGGCGGCTTCGTTGGAAACCACGGGTTCTTCGTCGGGCACGCTGTCATAGATCGTGTGTTCATCTGCTTCGGCGGCAAATGCCGAAATGCTCAAAGACAGCAGCATACAGAGGACAAGCAGAAGTGCTGTAATTTTTCTGAATTTCATAGCTTAACCCTCCATGACGGCGGCAATCGTGAAAATCACAGTTGCCGCATTGACGTTGGTCACGGCTTCACTCGCGGAAACCTTTGCCTTGTAGCGAATTGCCAGCGACTTTTCTGCACTAATCGCTGGGAACGCGCCGTCGACAAGTGTCAGACTGCCAGCACCTTTTGTCGCACAGCCGTTGATACTGAGTGCAATACTGTTTTTGGAAGCCGAGAAATCGTCATAACTGCCGATCTCAAACGTGCCTGCCTGAACGTCCACCTTTGTAACACGAATCGCGCCGGTTTTGCCGGTATTGGTGATTGCTGCATTATTGGCTGCCACAACATAGCCGTCTACCAGTGAAACCGGCAAACAAGCTGGAACGGTGCAAGAGATCGGAGCAGCCACATTGACCACGGTGAGCGTCACCGGCACGCGCGCCTCGGTTGTTTCCGCTGCCGACGCAGGCACAGGAAGCGCGAAAATGAGTGCCAGCGCCAGAAGCAGTGCCGCTGCCTTTTTAACATTGTTCATCACTGTACCTCCTTGGGCCACAAATACGCTGTATGCAGAACGAGTTCAGTCTGCATGGTGCCAATCTGTTTGCCATCACGATAAGCCGTAATTGTGACCGTGCAATCCACATTGCCAAACTCCGGCGCTTCCAGCAGCGTCAATGTCGAGATGGATTTTCCTGCGGCAAGCTCAAAGGCATCCGCAATCAGCGCGTTGTCCTTATTTCTGCGGATTTCTACCTTGTAGGTGTCCGCTTTGCTGTTGTTCACAAACTCGGCTTTCACGCCGGTTTCTCCGACAATCGCGTAAAGATGAGCAGGAGCAGTAATATCAATCTGATTGTCCGCAACGATGGCGTTGAGCTGCTTCTGGGCTTCTCTAAGACCGGAAACGTCATAAAAAATGACTTCCGTTTCCTTGTGCTGTTTGGCGCGTTCTGTGATTCTGACCTTGATGGTGTCAATGACCGCAAGGGTGGAATCTCTGTCATAAATGACTTTCACGGCATCGTCTACGCGGGCTACGACAACAGCGGGCATATTCGTCCCAGCGTTGCAGTACACGGCTTTCGTGCCGCCGCCCCAGACGAGCAATCTGCCCTTGATAGTCACGTTATCCAGCGTGATTTTACCATCCGCTGCGCCGCAGCCGATAATCAAATCGCCGTCCACGGTCAGATTTTTCAGTTCCACGTCGTCGGTACGAATGAGAACGCTGCCTTTAATGTCCTTGTCGTAAGTGCCTTTGGACACAATGTAAGTGCCAATGATGTTGTAAAAAATCTGCGCAAATTCCGCGCGCGTGATATTGTCCAACGGGGCAAGGACTTTGCCGCGGCCGTGAATGTAGTCTGCACCGACCATCGCGCGCACATAGGGCAGCGCCCAGGTCGAGATTTTGTCGCGGTCAGAGAATTTGGACAGATCCGTTTTGGCATACGAATCGTAGTCCAGCTCCAACGCTCGTGCCACCACGGTCATCGCTTCCTGCCGTGTGATGGGCGCGTCCGGGGCCATTGCCGTGTTCGATCTGCCGTTGTATGTTCCCATTTGCACCGCCATGGCCACATCTTCAAAATACCATTTGTCTTTGGAAACATCCTTGTACTTGGAAATGTCAGCTTTGGCGTAGCAGACAAAAGATCGGTTGATGATGGCGGCCATCTCCGCGCGTGTCATGTCGCCGTTGGGGTCGATAATGGTGCTGGATTTGCCGTAAAGCAGACCGTTATCCACGGCTGCGCTCACGGCTTCGGCATACCAAGCTGATTTATCGAAATCGCGGAAACCCGTAGCTTTGCGGGCAACGGTGTTTGCCGCCGATGCGCTGACTGCCAGCGATAAGCACGATACTGCCGCAAGGAACAATGCGAGGATTCGTTTTTTCTTCACGTTGAATACCTCCTAGAATCAGGTAAGGGGAACGCTTGCGCGTTCCCCTGTGCGATAGGCGATTGAATTAGACCGCATCCCAAGCGATGATGAACAGGACGCTTGCGATGGCGGTGTTCGTCACGGCTTCACTGACCGGCGTAACAATGGCGTCATAGGCAATGCCGATGCTGTTTGCAGAGGTGTCGCCCACACCGGACATGAAGCAGCCGTTAATCGCATCGGTCAGAAGCGTCTGCTTGGAAGCATTCTTGTCGTCGGTCATCTTCTTTTCGCCGTTGCCGAGGCGGAGGGAGAAGCCAAACTTATTGGAGTTGACCTTTTCATGGGCGAGCGTGGCCTTGTCACCGAACGCAGCCAGCGACCAGCCCTGTGCGGCTTCGATGCTCACGGAATTGACCTTGACAGCGCCGAAGGAATTGTTGACGATCTTCGCGTCGGTCGCAGTAGAAACTGTTCCATCCGTGCCAACAGCGATGGGCAGAACGGTCGGAACAGTGACGCTCATTTTGGTGGCTGCGGGGTCGCCGCCGATGCTGCCGTCCGCGGTGCTGGACAGGGTAACAGACGAAGTGCCCGTGCCGCCCGAAGCGTCAACGGTATTGGCAGCAGAAGCGGAAATGGCGAGGGATGCGATCATGCAGATAAGGGACGATGCAAAATATATTTATATGCACATTGACTCTAATTCTGTTGGAAAGGGTATCTTCGCGCATACCTTGACCAATAACATAGATATGGATTTCGTAGTCCCAGATTATATTAGAGATGCAATTTTGTGGGCTTGTGGAGGACTATCCCTGTGACAAGAGAGGAAAAAATTATTGTACTTTCTCAAGCTTTATCTCCAGACAAAGCATTTCTGGAGCAGGCTGCTACCAGAATTAATGAAAAAACAGATGAACAGTTAGACTATATCTTGTCCCCGATAGACAAGTGCATTTACTTGGAGGCATGTGCAGGAAGCGGCAAGACCGAAGTGTTAGGCATTAAAGCTGCTTACGAAATTTCCCGTTGGGCATCGCAGCAATCGGGGCTTGCCGTGCTGTCCTTCACGAATGAAGCCACTTCTACCATAGCAAACCGGATTGCGCACTTTTATAGCAAACCAATTCCATCAAGGCATTTTATCGGAACCTTCTCCAGTTTTGTTCATGGGTATATTGCGCAAAGATTCGGTTACAACTTTTTCAATATTCCCAGGGAAAAGGATGATAAATCATTCAAAATTGTTGAGCCAGATGCGAGTCCATACAGCAAGCAATGGTTAAATAATTACAAATTAGAGTTTCCTTTTCCGACGCAGTACTATGCCAATCAGCTAAATTATAAAACCAGATGTGACGAGTGGTTTATAGAGCGTAGTGATAATTCTATATCCTTGACAGATTTATATAGTTCGGAAAAGAATCAAAAATATATTGAAGACACTCGAAAACGGTGCAACGCCCCAAATCTATTTCAAATAGACTATTTAATCAGGCAGGTATGCAAATGCAAAACTAAATTTTTAAACAGCGGCTTTGCAACTTTTGAGGATATGAATTTGATTGCCCGGAAATGCCTAAGAAATAATGCGGCAATCTGTAATTATATTTCCAAGAAGTTCCCTGTAATCATGGTGGATGAATGTCAAGATTTATCCGCAAGCGAACTTGGCATTTTAGACTGCCTGATTCGTGCAGGTACCATTGTTCACTATATCGGTGATCTGCATCAAGCCATCTACTCGTTCAAAGACGCCTATCCAGAACAATTTGAGCAACATATCCAACAAAATGGATTTCTAAGAATGCGCTTGAGTGAGAATTTCAGAAGCACACAGAGCATTGTTGATCTTTCTCGGAAACTATGCGGAATCGATTACCCTATTGTAGGTCATACAAATAGCAAATCTGACGGTTGCGACTGCGTGTATTTAGAATATACTGACGAGAGCGATGCCATTTCGAAATTCATTGGGTTACTTAAGAAATATGCAATTCCATTCGATGCCGCCGCTATACTTGTGAGGACGCAAAGTGCAAAAAACAAGTTAAGCAGCGGTCAAGCACCGGATTACCTAAAGCATCCAATAATTAATGCGATTCAACTTTGGCAGAAAAACGAACCATCAGCACAGCAAGCAGCACTGAACCTTTTGGCGTATCAATTACAAAAGTGGCTGGGTACAAAGGGTCAGAAAAACAACTACTATTATTCCGAAGAAATATGTTCATCACCTACCACGTGGAGATTATTGCTGCGTGATATTCTAACAGCCTTCTGTTCCCAACCGTCAATAATCAATATGGATCAGACCGCATATAGTGCATGGTATTCGGCTAATAAAAAGATACTCATAGAAATCATCAACTTTCATCTCCATTCCATCGGTAAAGAACTCACCACCATAAGCATTAGGACTCCTCCCAGGTCTGCTTCGCAGATTATTGATCGAATAGATGTAAAGAAAGAAGTACCTCTGCGAATTGACACGATCCATTCAGTAAAAGGTAGTACGTTTGATGCCGTATTACTGCTTTCAACACCAGATGGCAAAGGGAAAACCGGATATTGGGAGAATTGGTTAAGTGCAACAGACGAAGCAGCGCGAATTGCCTATGTTGCCTGCACTCGCCCACGCCTCTTACTGGTGTGGGGCGTCAGCACCTTATCTTCAGATGGTCAAAGAAACAAACTTGAATCACTTGGCTTTTCCAAATTTCAAGAATAAGTTCTTTATTCTTACGCAGTGAACTTCCAGCAGAGTGTAAGGGGCGGCGTAGGGTCTGGAGCCTTGTCAGGTCTTTACGCAAATCCATTGCAGGTGATCATTCAGTTTTCCTCGTTGCCTGCACTCTAAAGCCATTTTGCAAATCCGCACCACCAATTCTGGCAGGATAAATGGCATATGTTCCACCTCTGTTCTAACGTGAAATAGCCGCGGGGCTTTTATTGTAAAAGTCCCGCGGCTATTTAATTATTTTTAGTCAAATATGTCTTTACCTCGGCAACATTTTTTGAATTTCTTTCCACTGCCACAGGGGAAAGGATCGTTTGCTCCCACTTTTTGAGAATGTCGTGTCATATACTTTCCTTCTCTCCATGCAATGGCTATTTTTCCGATTTTTTCGTGGTGAAACTGAGCCCATATTTTCGCTGGCAAACCACCGTTCAGCAATGTTGTTTCTCCACTTAAATTGTAATCTACAAAACCAATAAAGTTTTCGTTGCTTGGCAACAATCCTTTATTCCGTCGGGCATCTCTGCGATATATCGTTATATATAACGCATCTGCCTCCATTGTGCCATTTTTTCGATGAATTGTAGGAGAATCCACATTACGAATCTTTTTGAGCCATTCAATACTTTCCTCTATAATTTTGATAATCGTTTCCCGACAGTCTATGTCACCAATATACAATCGGCATTTAAGCCTTTTCCTATCAGGCAAACTTGCATCCTCAATCTGACTGATTTTGTATGTATCGCATTGATAATTTGGAAACCTAAAATGCTTGATTTCCTGCAAATCAATTGGCTCCGTCGATGGATCGAATATCACGACTTCTCTGCTGTTAATGACCTCTTTTATAATATCTGCTGGTTCTCGATTGCGATTCAGCATATCAAAAACTTGCTGGTTACTAAAGCACATCCAGCTTGTGGCTAATCGTTCACCACTGAATGATATATAGTACTTTTCATAACCGTCATAGATGTCATAAATCGCCATAACCAAGAGAACAGCACATTCAAATAGATACCCTCTTTCTGTGTCTTTAACCCAAAATTCTGCATTCAGTTGCTCACCTGATGGAGATTCACTAATATACCGGCAACGGACAGTCGGAATGCTTAGCTCCATACCTAACAAACAAAAGGCAACAAATGTTTTGGATGATCTATCAACTGTTACCGTTTTCCAATTTAAGTTTAGAAATACCGTAATGCCCAATATAATAGCACTTGCAGTATCGTATACATCATTTATAAGTTGATCAAATTCATATGCGGTAAATGTACTTGAAACGCTCCGTATATTCTCCGTGTAATGAAAAACTATCTTTTGACCATCTTCCTCGAAAACAATTCCACCATGATTTATTGCATTGCGAATATTTATATTAACGGATTCTGTTAATTTATCAAATCCGTTCTTATTTAAAATTTCGCATAGAGGGTTTAATTTATATGTGGAAGCGTAATCCTTGGTGGTAGTTTGATTGATAATCAGTGCAATAAATCGGTATAAATTCGTAAGGCATCCTTCTACGATGGAAACATAGGTAGGGATACGGAATTGTCGATTTTTCATTGCAGGACTATCGTTTAGTCCAGATAGGTCATTTATCACATTGGTTACTTGCATATAAGCATTATAACCAGACAAGAAAAATTCAAATATTGTGTCGTCGATTGACAGAGTAGGAAGTTGTGTAGCGATACTCTGTAATGCAGCATCAGTTTGATTAAACACGTGCGTATTCCAGTAACAGCATGGCTCAAGGCTTATGACCTCATTCATGATGCAAAGAAGCTCATGCTCACAGGCGGACATGTTTTTGTGGATTTCTCTATTGACTTTTTGAAGGATATTTTGTGAGTCATCCTTACCATAATACCGATATTTAGCTGCCGACAAAAAATCCATTCTATGCTCACCCCTATACCTTAATATATCTCGTCGTCCGTCCTGCGCCGATCCGCTTTACCGAACCGGTCTTAACCATTGCGCCAAGAACCGCTTCGACGGTCGTGGGGCTGACGTCGGGGAGAATCTTGCAAATTTCCGCTTTGGAAAGTGGAGTTAGACTATTCAGAACGGTCGCTTCTACACGAGCTTTCTTCGTAATCTTCTTACCGTGTACCACCGCAAATCGCTTGTCCAGTTCCTTATAGCACATATAGAGGGTGGACAGGAAATTCTCAATAAAAGGGAAATAGGAGTTCTCATTCGTTTCCCATCCGACCGAGGATTGCCGCAGAGCTTCGTAATAATACGCCTTGTAATTGTTGATCTGCTCCTCAAATGACACATATTTTCCGGCGTCAAAGCCGTTTTTGTATAGCAGCAGCAGCGAAAGCAGGCGGGACATTCTGCCGTTCCCGTCCCGGAACGGATGGATGCAGAGGAAGTCCAGAATCACGCAGGGAATCAAAAGAAGCTGATTGATATTTGCATCGCTTCGGGCATCCAGATAAGCAAGCTCTAACTGTTCCATTGCTTTCGGCGTTGCACTTGCAGGGATAGGACGGAAACGGACACGACGATTTCCATCAGCGTCAATCTCCAAAATCACATTGTCGTCCGTCTTGTACTGCCCGCCGTACTCATAACCCGCAAAACTCATCATCATTTCATGCAGCCGCAAAATATCGCTCTGCCGAAAGTCAATATGTGCATAGCCCAAGTGGATCTCATTCAGCGCATCTCTGTACCCGGCGATCTCCGCCTCGTTGTGGTTCAGCGGGGCGCTGTTCTGATTAACAATGGCGGCAATACGCTCGTCGCTGGTCACAATGCCCTCGATAGCGTTGGAGCTTTTGATGGACTGCACCCTTGCCACGGCTTCCAGCTCCGTAAAGATCTGCGTGTATTCCTCCTTGCGTACGCCAGCCATTGTTTTCAGCTCTGCAATATTGGCAGTGAGGTTTACAAGGTTCGCTGGTAACATGCCGTTATTCAGAAAAGAGTAATCAAATTTTCTCATATAGCGCCATCCTTTCTGCACATAATTATAGCGTATTATATGCAGAAACGCAAGGGCTCATCTTAAATATCTGCATATGTTCTTGCAAAATATATGCAGAAAAGGCAACTTACTAGCAAGCGCAAAAAGTGATAGCGAGTATTCAACAGCCTCAGCATAAAGTGTAATGTGTTCCTCGTTTTTTTGCTGAATTGTTTCCGCCTGCTATAAACCTTTTAGCACTTTAGTCCGTTATCAACTTCTTCAATTTATTCAATTCTCGCATTTTCTTTGTTTTCGGATGATTTCACTCGAAATTGCAATTTTTTCTAAGAGATTTCCGGGATATGCAGCTTTACAGTCCAAATAATTCTGGATGTTGTGTGATTGCGCCGGAAAGCCATTTCTCCGTTTCCTATGGAAAAATCGTATCCTTTTGCTTCATCCGAATAAGAAGTATTACACGCAGACGGCCGATCAGGAGGACCTCATTTCCATCGGCACCATCGGCCTCATCAAGGGTATCTCCACGTTCGATGCCAGCAAGGGCGCAAGGCTTGCCACATACGCTGCCAGATGTGTTGAGAATGAAATCCTGATGTATTTTCGGTCGCAGAAGAAGACGGCCTCGGATGTTTCGCTTTCCGAGTGCATTGAAACGGGCAAGGACGGCACATCGCTTTCGCTCATGGACGTGATCGACTCAGAGGAGGACCTCTTTGAAGACCTGAGCGCGCGGGAGATGCACGGAAAGCTCCGCGAAATCATGCAGCAGGTGCTCACGCCGCGCGAGCGGGAAATTCTCACGCTCCGCTATGGGCTTTCCAACCAGCCGCCGCAGACCCAGCGTGAGCTTGCCGCACGCTGCGGCATCAGCCGGAGCTATGTATCGCGCATTGAGAAAAAAGCGCTCAAGAAGCTCGAAGACGCACTCTCTCCATTCCGTCCGGACGACTGAGGCGCGCATGCAAAACCCTCTGCATGGTCATCCATACAGAGGGTTTCATCTTAGCCGCGATAAACCATATGATAAAATACGCCGTCGCCCGCCGAGGTTACCTGATGAATCAGCTCTCCCGTAATGCGAAAGCCCGCCTTTTCATAACACCGAACGGCTCTCTCGTTCCACGTTCTGACCTCCAAATAAAGAGATTTCCCCGGAAAGAGCTTCCCCGACAGCTCGCACGCTGCCTGCGTCATCTGCCAGCCAAAGCCTCTGCCGCACAGGTCCGGGCGGACACCGATTCCGAAGAAGACCTCGGTTGGCTCCTCATAGAGATTGATGAAGCCGACAAGCCTGTTTTCTTCAAAAAACGAATAGAACTTGTTTTTGGGATTTGCAAAGCCCACGCCCTGCGCTTTCTGCTCGGCGTAGGGCGCGGTGTTATAGATCGCATACTCCCCTGTATACTGATACTGCCACGCGGTGATGCGCTCCTTTTCTTCTTCCGTCGTCTTGTGATAGGTCAGCATCTGTTCCTCCTGCACCTGCTTCGGTTGCTTCCGGCGCGGCGCTGCCGCTAATGCTCAGCCTTCCGCTTCGTTCGCTGCCTGGCTGGCGTTTGTTTTCTTTCTGCGCTTGGGCAGCGGCGTGATGCGCTCGATGATCTCCAGCACCTGGCGCGTCAGCGCGTGGTTCTCGATATCAAGAAGCGCATGCACCTTCGCGCCCTCATAGGGGTACGCATCCGGCGCATCCTGCAAAAGCTCGGCCAGCTCCGGCAGCTTCTTGACCATTGCCGCGTTGTCGCAGACCAGAATGGCGGGCTTACCGCTGATATAAACCAAATATTCGCCGAACATCTTCTTGCAGCTGATTGCGTCGATCCCCTCCAGCTGCTCCAGCACAAAGTCTATGTATTCCTTACTGGTTGCCACTCGATTCCTCCTTTCCGTTTGCGCGCCCGTCTCAGGCGGCATTTTGCTTGCATATACCATACCGGTTTCTTCCCGCTCTGTCAAGGAACGCCCCAGCTTTTCTGTGACGTGTCAGCCATCGGTTTTGTTCCGTTTTTCCGATATTCTCTGCCGTCTGGACAAAGCGCCGGTTGTGTTCTATGCTGTTTCCAGATAGAACCATCAGGAAGGAGGATCCGGTATGAAACGTTCTCACGCATGCTTGCTGCTTCTCGCGCTGCTCTGCGCCTTCTTCTTTTTGGGATGCAGCGCCGCAAAGACGGAACCGGAAGCGGACACCGACCCGGTCGTCGCGCGCTACCGGGACACAGAACTCCGGCAGAGCCTTGTGGACTACGAAAAGAAAAACCTGTCAGCCCTCTCTGGCGGGAAGGAGGTCCGCGACCGAGACGCGGTCAATCAGCTGCTCGTGAACCTCATCATGCTCGACGAGGCCGAGCGCCTCGGGCTTTCCGTGACGCAGGAGGAGGTCGACGCGGAGTTTGCAGCACAGAAGAAAAACTACGAGGATTTCCTGGAAGTGCGCACATATATCGACGCGTATTGCAAGACTGCCGAAATCACGCTGGAGGAATACTACGCTGCCATACAGGAACAGCTGCCGCTTGTGATTCTGCGGCAAAAGCTCCGAAACGAGCTCGGGCGGGAATACTGCGCAGAGCACAGGCTGGAATTTACGAAGGTCAATCCGCCGGAGGATATGCAGCGCTATGTAGAAAACTATCTGGAGGGTCTTCTTGATACCTACCGCGCGGACATTACCTACTGTAAATAAGCGGACGGTTGCGCATTCCGCCAATGAACGCTTCCTCCCCTTCCGTTTTCTTCTCATCACGATGAACGCCCCCTGCCAAGTAAAGCAGGAGGCGTTTTTATGCTGCTATTTTGCGCGGCGAACCTTCGCTGCGACAATGGTAAAGGCGGGGATAACAATCACCGGGATGGCCGCCCAGCCGACGATCGACGTGCCCTGCTGGAGCATCGCCTGGAAGCCGAGCGCCGCGCCGACCGCCGCAATGCCAAGCAGAATCGCCGTGATGACAAAGCGTCTGAGCTGCGTGTTCCGGATAAACGAAAACAGCGAATCAAACCGGACATTGCCCGCATGCGCAAGACCAGCCGCGCTGGTCAGAACCGCAAGCGTCATCAAAATGACATACAGCCATTGCAGCCATTTCATGCCGAGACGGTTCAAAACGGCCATGACGGGCAGTGACTCCGCGCAGACGTCAAAGACATTGGTATAGCTGAACAGCGTAAAAATCAGGCAGATCATCAGAACAATCGTGATGACGTACCCCGCGCCGATCGCCTTGCGCGCTTCCTTTTTATCCTTCAGCACGTCGGAGACAGACATGACGTTAAACACAATCGTCGACTGGAAGCAGCCATACTGCATCGCGCCCAAAATCGCGTGCAGGAAGCTGGTGTCCTTGGCGTTTGCGGCGGAGTTTGCGAACGCACCGGAAACGTCGCTGTCCCCGTGCGTCAGCGCCAGAACCGTGATGAGCAGAACAACGCCGACGATCGCGTACATCATATACCCGGAGGACTTGGCCAGAAGCTTTGAGCCATAGAGGCACAGCGCCGCGGAAACCAGAATGGTGATGATCGCAGTCGTCCAGTAGCCCACGCCAAGAAAGCCCTGCAGCAGCTTTCCCTCGCCGGAGAAGGCAAGGCCGCCCGCGCACATCATCGTCATCAGAAAGCAGATATCATACAGAACCGCCACAACGCCTCCAAGCTTTTCTCCATAGCAGGCGCGCGCAAAGGGGCGATAGTTCGGCGTTCCGTGCTCCCGCGCGTATTCCAGCATGTAGTACATGACGCCTCCGGTTACCAGCATGGCGAGCAGCGGCGTAATCAGACCGATCCAGCCGTATTTGACATACCAGCGGACACTGAACGCACCGGTTGCAAAGCCGGGGCCGAAGTGGCTGCCGATCCAGACGGCGGCAACACCCAGATACGCAGGAACTGCGGATTTTTTCTTTTGCATAGGGCCTCTCCCTTTTCTTTCTGAAATGATCAGCGCCAACTGATGTTATTCTGCGTCAAACGACATTCTGGCCGCGACAACGTCCTTCAAGCTCTGCGCCAGCGCGACGTGCTTCGGATGCTGGAGATAGGCCGAAAGCTGCTCCGGCCGGTCGAGGCGCATCACCATCATGATATCCGCGTTGGAATCGCGCACCGTGATGCAGCGGCTGACCTTTGCGTCGTGCAGAAAATCCAGCTCCGCCTCCAGCTCGGCGTAGACCTCCCGGCAGCGCGCAAGGACTGCTTCCGCGTCCGCAGCCTGCGTCAGCTTCAGAAAATTATAATGAATCATCTGACAAAAGCACCTCCGTTTTTAAGATGCCATATAAAATAGCGCAAAGCGGTTTGGCTGTCAAGGGCCGCTTGCGCTGGTGATTTCAGGAAAAATTTCAAATTATTTTAGAATTTAGCATTTTAAAGCTTTTAAGTTTTAAACCGTTAAAGAATCATATGATTTTGCCGCAAAAAAATTTTTTGACTGCTCCTTCGCTTTTGCCTTGCGCGCGTAAAAAACAGCGACGCAGGGACAGTGTCCGTGCATCGCCGCTTTTATGAATGCTTATCCTTTGTTGTTTGTCCGGAAAACAAATTCGCCGCTTTCCGCGTCCCAGAGCCAGCTCAGCACCGTCTCCTCGCCGCCTGGGCCGGCAAACACGGCGCGCAGGTCGCTGTAGCCGTCGCCGTTCTGATCATCCAGCGACACGCTGACATACGCCTCGCGCGCATCATCCATCGTTTCCGGATACTCTGCCACACCGACGACCGTCTGCGTCTCATCATCCAGATAAAGCATGATGCTGTCCGTGAACACGCAGACCAACACGTCGATTTCTTCGCCGTCTCGCGTAAGCGTCCCCGCGTCATTGACCCAGCCCCACGTGCGCCAATCCGCCCCGGCGGTATCACCAGAAGGTTCTTCCTCTTCCTCCGCCGCGTTTGCCGCGCAGCCGGTCAGCACCAGCATGAGCGCCAGCAGCAGCGCAAAACATCGTCTTGTTTTCATATGCGCCCTCTCCGTTTCCCCGCCTTCTTGTCCGATGGCAGTGTTTTTGATTGTACCAGCTTTTCACGTAAATTGCGAGTAACCGCTGGTTAACCGGACGCAAATTTCTGCGTTCCGGCCGGTTGTATTTTCGGTTCGGCTCTGTTAAAATAAGTTGGGTTTTTCAGAATTTTCGACAGAAAGGGGCGGATACGCCTTGAAAAGCGCAACGCGGGATATGACGAAGGGCAGCCCTTGGCGGCTGATCGCAGGCTTTGCGCTGCCGGTTCTTCTGAGCCAGATTTTCCAGCAGCTCTACAACACCGCGGACACGCTCATCGTCGGGCGGTTCCTCGGAGACGGGGCGCTGGCCGCCGTGAGCTCCTCCGGACCGCTGATTTTCCTGCTCGTCAGCTTTTTCGAGGGGCTCACGCTCGGCGCGGGTATCGCCATCTCGCGCTATTTTGGAGCCGGAGACGACGCAAGAGTCGAGCGTGCCATCCACACGAACATCGTCGTGAGCTTCCTGAGCGGTATCGCGCTGTCCGTCTTCGGCGTCTTGCTCACGCCGTCGATCCTTCGCTGGATGGGCACCGACCCTGAGGTTCTGCCGAAGGCCATCTCGTACTTCCGCTATTACTTTGCGGGTGTGCTCGCGGTCGTTCTGTATAACGCCTGCAAAAGCATCATGAACGCGCTCGGAGACAGCAAAAGGCCTTTATACTACCTTCTTTTGTCGTCCGCCACCAATGTTGCGCTCGACATTCTCTTCATCGGCGGCTTTCACTGGGGCGTGTGGTCCGCCGCCGTCGCAACCGTCATTTCACAGGCCATCAGCGTCGTTCTGTGCCTGATACAGCTGTCCAGAAAATCGACAAAATACCGCCTGCAATGGGCAAAGCTTCGCATCGACCGGGAAATGCTCGGGCAGATCGTCCGGTACGGTCTTCCCTCCGGCATTCAAAACTCCGTCATCGGCTTTGCAAACGTGATCGTGCAGGCGAATATCAACACCTTCGGCAAAATCACCATCGCAGCCTGCGGCACGTACAGCAAGCTCGAGGGCTTTGCGTTTTTGCCGATCACGAGCTTTACGATGGCGCTCACGACATATACCAGCCAGAACCTCGGTGCGCGGGAATATGGCCGGGCAAAAAAGGGGGCGCGCTTCGGCATTGTCTGCGCAATGATACTGGCCGAGCTCATCGGCTTTGCGATGTACGCCTTCATGCCGTATCTTGCACGCTTTTTCAGCAGCACGCCGGAGGTCATTCGGCTGGCCACAAATCAGGCCAGAACGATTTCCCTTTTTTACTGTCTGCTCGCCTACTCGCACGCGGTTTCCTCGGTTCTTCGCGGGGCGGGCAAGGCCTTCGTGCCGATGGCGGTCATGCTCGCGATCTGGTGCGTGCTGCGCATTACGTATATTACGCTCATCATGCAATACTCCCACGAGCTGAGCTTTCTCTATTACGCCTACCCTCTCACGTGGAGCATCAGCTCCGTAATTTTCTTCCTCTACTACCACCGCTCCGATTGGGTGCATGGCTTCGAATGCGCGAAAAGCTAGGCCCACGGATCGCCCCACTCTTCCGGGATATTCGTAAGGGTCGATGCCCACATCGACCCATTAGGCACTTTCGAATTCGCCGGAGATTTCCGTAAATACAGCTTGTACTGCCGGGGCGATGTGGGCATCGCCCCCTACGAACACTCCAGAAGTGCCCAAAAAGCTTGTAGGGGCGGACGCCTCTGTCCGCCCTTGGGAAGTTACGAATTCGCCGCAAATTTTCACTAAATCGGTGCATTTTGCCGGGCGGACAGGGTCGTCCGCTCCTACGTAATTTCTGCAATCAGCACGTGAAAAAGGCCGTTTAATCTCCCTCGATCATGCGGTAGCCGATGCCGACCTCGGTGAAAATGTAGACCGGCTGGGCGGGGTTCTGCTCGATCTTGCGGCGGATGTTTGCCATATTGACGCGCAGGATCTGATTGTCGCTGCGCGCGCTCGGGCCCCAGAGCTCCTTGATGAGATAGTCATACGTCAGCACCTTGCCCGCGTGAAGGCCCAGAAGCGCGACGAGCTTATACTCGTTCTGCGTGAGATTCGCGTCCTGGCCCGCGATAAAGACCCTGTGCTTGGCATAGTCGATGGTCAAATCGCCCGCCTTAAAAATACCGGTATTTGCCACAGCCTCGCTGCCGATGGGCGTTCTCGTGTGACGGATGGCCGCGCGAATCCTTGCCAGCAGCTCACCGGTTCCAAACGGCTTTGTGAGATAATCATCCGCGCCCGCATCCAGCGCCTCGACCTTGTCTCTTTCATGCGTCCGGGCGGAGACGACCACGATCGGCACCTTCGACCAGCGCCTGACCTTGCGCAAAATCTCCATCCCGTCCACGTCCGGAAGGCCCAGATCGAGAATGATCACATCCGGACAGTGCGAGGCGATCATGCTCTCTCCCATCGCGCCTGTGCGGGCGAGCAGGACGTCATAATCGTTCGCCGTGAGCACCGCCTGCATGAAGTTGCGGATGGTCTGCTCGTCTTCAATTACCAGAATTTTCTCTCGGATTTTCATCTCTATGCTCCTCCAATGGCAGTGTAAAGCTGAACAGCGCGCCGCCGGTCTCCCGGTTTTCCGCCTGCATCGTGCCGCCGTGCGCCTGCACAATGCTCATGCAGACCGAAAGCCCGATGCCCATGTTCCGCCGGCCGTCCGCCGTCAATCCCTCGTCGTGCGAGAGATAGCCCTTGAAGAGCTTCGGAAAAACCTCTCTCGCGATGCCCTGTCCGTCGTCCGCGACCTCAAATCGCGCGCGCTCGCCATCTTTTTGCAGCTGAAGCTCCACGCGCGTGGTCGTCCCGCCGTGCTGGATGGCGTTTTCCATCAGATTGATGAGCACCTGCTCAATCAAAATCACGTCCATCGGGATCATCAGCAGCTCCTGCGGCGCGTGCACGGAAACGTCGATATCCGGATAGTGCTTTTTGATCTTCATGGCGGCGGCGCTTAAGACTTCCTCGCCCGCCTCCATCTCCTTTTTGATCTTCGTCTGCTCGCCCGTCATGCGTGTGACCGACAGAAGGTTTTCCACGACACTTACGAGCCAGTTCGACTCGTCCCGGATATTTTCCAGCAGCTGCGTTCTTGTCGCCTCGTCGAGCTGGTCGCCGGAGTCCAGCAGCGTGCTCACGCCGCCGACGATCGAGGTAAGCGGTGTGCGGATATCGTGCGACACCGCCCTTAAAAGATTGCCCCGCATTTTCTCTTTTTCGGCCTCGGCACGGATCTTCTCCTGCTGCTTGATCTGCGTCGTGAGCGTACTGACAACGACGGACACAATCAGCATCACAAGGAACGTCAGAGGATAGCCCGAGATCGTGAAGTTCAGCTGATAATACGGAAACGTAAAAATATAATTGATGCCGATTACGCCCACGACGGAGGACAAAAGGCCAAAGAGATACCCATCTGTGAAGCGGGAAACCAGCACGACCGTCAGCTCAAAAATGAGCGCAACGTACACATCGCTGTCGTCGATCGTCCGCAGAAAATAGCAGAGGATCGTCGCGAACGAGAGCAACAAAGTAAAAATACCAAAATCATGCCATGTAAAGGCGAAGCGAAGCGGCGCTTTTTTTGGCCGCCGCAGTTGTGTTCTTATTTTCATCAAGCCTCTCACCCATTTCATCATATCATGGTTTTGTCATTTTTCACCGTTAAGATTTTGTTAAAAGAATCGGGGCTTCCTGTTAAGCGCCGCCGACTCTATTTGGAAGAAAAAGAGAGCCTGGCGGCTCTCTTTTCTTCTTATGCCGGTTCTCCGCCGCGCCAAAACGCCTGCATCGCCTGCTCGCGGTACTGTCTGGTATAGAGCGCGTAATATGCGCCCTTTCGCTCCATAAGCGCGCGGTGCGAGCCCTGCTCGATGATTCTGCCGTCCTGCACGACCAGAATCACGTCCGCCCTCCGGATAGTAGAAAGCCTGTGCGCAACAATGAACGACGTTCTTCCCCGCATGACGGTTTCGATCGCCTGCTGCAATTTCTGCTCCGTGATGGTATCGACCGAGGACGTGGCCTCGTCGAGCACGAAAATCCTCGGATCTGCCAGAAGCGCCCGCGCAAACGACAGCAGCTGCTTTTCGCCCGTAGACAGGCTGCTGCCGCCCTCGCCCACCTGCGTATCATACCCTTCCGGCAACCGCGCGATGATCTCATCGGCGCACACAGCCTTCACAGCAGCCTCAATCTCCTGCATCGTCGCGGCAGGGTTTCCGTAGCGCAGATTTTCCAGCACCGTACCCGAAAACAGATGCGGCGTTTGCAGTACATAGCCGATGTTTGCATGCAGCCACAGCTGGCTTCTCTCCCGCGCGTCGCGCCCGTCAATGAGCACCTGCCCGCTCGTCGGCTCGTAGAACCGGCAGACGAGGTTCACTAGCGTCGATTTGCCTGCGCCGGTCTCGCCGACAATGGCTACCCTTGTCCCCTGCGGCACCTCCAGATTGAAGTGCTCAAGCACGTTTTCTTCTCCGTCCGGGTATCGGAACGTCACGTCGCGGAACGAAATATCCCCGCGAAGCGGCTCCCAGTTTTCTTTCCTCGGCTCGAACGCATCGCCGTATTTGGCCGTCACCTCCGGCGTGTCGCGCACGTCGGACTGCGTGTTCATGAGCGCCGTAATGCGCTCAATGTTGACCTGCACGTTCACAAGATTCGAAAACACCTGCACCAGCCACTGAATGGGCTCCATCATGCCCTGCGCGTAGTTCATGAACACCGAAAGCGTGCCGATGAGCATGACGCCGCGCATCGTGAGAATACCGCCCTGCCACAAAACGATGGCTAAGGCCGCCGAGGCCGCGAACGCCGTTGTGGACATGAAAAGGCTCCTGAAATGCATCTCCCGCACGCTCTCGCGCTTCATTTCTCCCGTAACTCCCCGGAACTCCTGCTCCAGCTTCTCTTCAATGACGAGCGTCTTCGTCGTCTTCGCGCCCGTGATGCCCTCGTTGAAGCCGGAGGTGATCTTTGAGTTCTGCTCGCGCACGCGCCGGTGGTGGAACACAAGCTTCTTCTGGAAATAGACGCTCGAAATCGCGAGCACCGGTACGATCGCCATCACGCACAGAGCAAGCTTCCAATTAAGAGCGAACATCATCACAATCGCCAGCGCCAGATACGACACGTACCAGACCGCCTCCATGAGGCCCCAGGCCAGAATCGTCGCAATCTTGTCCGTGTCGGACATCACGCGCGCGTGGATATAGCCGACGCTGTTCTGATTGAAGTAGGAAAAGGACAGCGTTTGCAGGTGGTTAAAGCAGACTCTCTTGAGGTCGCGCCCGATATACATTTCCGCCTTGCATGCGGCGAAGGCCGAGATGCAGTTTGTCGCCGTCTGAACGATCATGACCAGAATGTAGAGCGCCAAAAATCCGCCCAGCCCTGCGAGCGTTTCGTTCGCTATGAAGTGGTCGATCGCGTACTGCTGAAACAGCGGAATCACCGCGTCCATCGCGCTTCCGACAAAGCCCAGCGCCACCATGTCGACCAGCACCAGCCGCCCGTAGCCCTTGAGATACGGAAAGAGCTTCGGAATGCCGAACCAGCGCGTCTTTTCGTTTTTCATGCCGGTTCCTCCTCTCCCACGGCCATCTGTACCTGATAGATTTCGCGGAACAGTCCGTCCTGCTGCAAGAGTTCCTCCGGCGTTCCGAGCTGTTTGACCCTTCCGTGCTCCAAAACGAGCACCCGGTCGCAGCCAAGAAGCGTCAGAATCCGGTGCGACACCAGAATCTGCGTCACGCCATGGACCCGCTCAGAAAGATTCTTCCGGATGCTCTCGTCTGTCTCGGTGTCGACCGCGGAGAGAGAATCATCAAAGACGATCACGGGTGTTTTCTGCGTCAGCGTCCTGGCAATCGCCACGCGCTGCTTCTGCCCGCCGGAAAGTGTCACGCCGCGCTCGCCGACCATCGTATCGTAGCCCTTGGCAAACTGCCGGATATCGCCGTCGACGCATGCGGTGATTGCCGCCGCGCGGATCTCCTCTGCCGTCGCGCCGGTAATGCCGATGTTCTCTTCAATTGTCCGCGAGAACAAAAACGGCTCCTGCAATACAACGCCGACGTTTTCCCTCACCCATTTTGCGGGCATGGACGCAAGATCGACTCCGCCGACCGTAATTTTGCCCTTCGCCGGGGCGTAGAGCCTACTGAGAAGCAGCAGCAGCGTACTTTTGCCGGAGCCCGTCGCGCCCAGAATTCCAAAGCTCGAGCCCGCTGGGATCGTGAAGCTCACGTCATGCAGGACCTCGGGTCCCGTCTCATAGGAAAACGACACGTGCGCAAAGGAAATGTCCTTGTCCATGGGAGCTATCTTCGCCCCCGGCGCGTCCTCCTCTACCGGCGCGTTCAGAACCTCTGCCAGCCGGTCGACAGACACGCCCGCCTTGCTCATCTCCGAGATCATGCGCCCGAGCCTGCGAACCGGCGTGATAAGCATCGCGTTATAAAAGGCAAACGAAATAAACTCGCCCTTTGTCATGTCGCCCCTCACGCAGAGAATGCTTCCGAATACGACGACCAGCATCACCTGCAAGCAGCTCGTCACATCGCCGACCGCCCAGAACTGCGAGAGCGTATAGCAGAGCTTCACCCAGAGGCTCGTATACTCCTGATTCTGCGCTTCAAAGCGCGCGCGCTCAAATTCCTCCCGGCCAAACGCGCGCACCACACGCACGCCCGTCAGGTTCTCCTGCGCGATCGTCGACAGAACGCCCTCGGCTTCGTCGCAGTCTGTAAAGCGCTCACGGATTTTGTTGTGGAACAAAAGCGAATATAAAATGATGATTGGGAACATGACAAGTGCAATGATCGAAAGCCGCGCGTTCATTGCGACCATGCACGCAAGAGACAAAACAATCAAAACGATGATCCGGAACACGGACACGAACTGCTCCTGAAAGAACGTTTTGATGCGCTCGACGTCCGCCGTGCAGCGCTGGATAATATCGCCCGTCGCATTTTTCATGTGCCAGCTCCATGGCAGGCGCTCGATCTGATGGTAAAGTAAATCGCGGCTGGTCTTGACCATCGTCTCGCAGGCAATGGAGCTATAAAGGTTCATCGCGTACCGGAAAACCGCCGACAAAAGCCCCACGCCGATCAGCATTGCCGCCAATATCCCCATATGCGCGCGGAAATATTCCGCCCCGCCAAGCCCTTCCCACAGCGATTGCAGCGCGTCCGGCAGGCTCACAGGCTTGTCTCCGATCACCGAGTCGACCGTCAGCCGCAGGATCTGCGGAATAATCAGCTCCAGCGCCGTAAACGTCACGCCGGAGAGAATGCAGATGACAAAATACCGGACGCTTCCGCGCAGCATCCGGCGCAAAACGACTCCATTCCCGGAGCCTTCCTTCCTGTTTTTCAAATTCCGTATCTCCAATTTCCGTTCATTTTCAAATTCTTTCACACATGCCCCACGGGATTTCTGAAATTTCCCCGTCTATGCGTAGGGGACGATGCCCACATCGTCCCGGCAAATAAAACCGTTTTTACAGAAACCTTCGGCGAATTCGATGGTGCCCTTTGGGTCGATGTGGGCATCGACCCAAAGGGCTTTGTTGACATTCTCCCGCAAATCAGGAATTCTGTATCACATCAATCGCCTCGTCAAGCCTTGCGCACTTGGCGTAGCAAAGCCCCGGAAGCTCCAGCGTCGGGTCAAACAGATCCGGCACAACGATCACTGGGAAGCCGCCGTTCGCGCCCGCGTTCTTGAGGTAGCCGATTGCAACGTTCGTAAACGTCGAGGTCGCCACGGCGCAAAGAATATGCGCCTGCTTCAGCCAAGCAAGCAGCTCCCGCAGTCCCGGCTTGACCGGCACACCGTTTTCCCGAATGTAGTCGTCCATCCATGCGCGATAGCGCTGCAGGCACGCCTCGCCGCTCTCCGGGCAGCCCGGAAACAGCTGCGGGAATTTTTCGATCGCCGCCGGACGGTTCAGGCCGATCAGCTGCTTCATGCCCTCACGCGTAAACCGGTAGCCGACTGCTTTTCCGATATCGCCCTCAAACGCGCGCAAAAACAGCTCCTCCGTGTCGAACATCAGCCCATCCATATCAAAAATTGCGGCGTTGAACTTCATAATTTCTCTTCCTTCTTCTTTTTAAGTAGTAAGACCCGCTTGTCTTCCTTCCGCTTTTCGCGGAACACGAGCGTCCATGTGACGTTCCGTTCCTTCTTTCGCCGCAGCTGCGAGCAGACAGTGTCTTTTCCCATCGCAAACGCAACCGGACCGTCTGCCCCGCCGATCACGCCGAACGCGCAGCCGGAAAAATCGCCGTGCGAAATCGCAATTGCCTCTCCAAAGTCGCGCAGCGTCACGCTGCCATCCGGCACTTCGGGCGCAATGTCATAGGAAAGCTCGGTCGTATAGAGCGTCTCCTCAACGTACGGAATCTTTTCGGTGTGCAGCGCCAGAGCCGTAAGCGTATACGTCCGCTGCCCGCCCGGCAGGTGGAACATAATGCTGTCCCCCGCCTGTTCGGGGCTGAATTCCTGCCCCAGCGCCTCGAACGGATTTTCCCAGAGCGTGAACGTCAGCTCGCGAATTGTCCGTTCCTTTTTCCCGTCCCACGGAAAGCACAGCCGCTGCACATGCCAGCCGGAAAGCTCGTCCAGAGCATAGTGCGCCTGCACGCGCTTGGCTTCCCGGTCGTTCCCCTCCGGATACAGTGCATCCCAGCACAATCCGTAGCCATGACTCTGCGAGAGCGTCCGGCCGTTGACCGTGAGCCTTGCGCCGATGTCTTCATGGAAGGGATTTTCCGCCTGCGCGCGGATACGCTGTGCCTCCTCCCAGTCGCTGCCGTCGTTTTCTTTGGAGAGGTTCCACTTTTCGCGGAACGAAAACAGCTTCTCGACCGGCACGCGCTTCATGATATCCAGCACGATTCCCTCTTTGCAAGTATACGCCGCCGGAACGAGCCACTCGTCCCCCGCCCAGAAAAACGTCTTTCCGATGGAACGCTCCTTGCCCGGCGTTCCGTGTACGCCCCAGAAACCGCCTTCAAACGTAACCGCCCAAGGCTCGGCCTGCGTATCAAAGTTTCCAGCCACATCGTAATACTCCTCCGAAAAGCGGAGCTTTCCATAATCAAAGCCGGTTTGTACCGTGTGGATATATTTCCATGGCTCTGCCATCGGGCGCAGGTGGAACGTGGAGACGATCCGGTCGAGCGCCGCCATCTGCTCTTCATTTGATGGGTGCTTCTGCTCAAAATCCTCCAGCTGCGCCGCGTTCCACTGCCACGCCTGCTCAATCGCCGCCGCGTCATGCAGCGCCAGCAAAAGCCGCAGAAAATCCCGGAACGATTTGGCGACCGGGTGCACGCAGTCCTCCCGTCCGTTCATCGGGCTGACGGCAAACACCGTCTCTCCGAAGCCGCGTACAAAGCAGAAATGAATTCCGTCCACACCGCTCCGGCCAAATACCCGCGCGCCCTTCGGCGTGCAGAAATACGGCTCAAACGGCGCATCGACCCGCATCACACCCAGCGGTGAAAGATCCGCATCGGTCTTCAGAAATTGGCGGTAGGTCAGCTTTTCCATGCATCCATCCCTCCCCGGCAGTCTTTCTTCCATTGTACATAAATTTTACAAAATTTCAACTGCCGCTTCCGCCGCCGGTTGACAAGGCTGCCGGAAGCTTCTATAATTTTGTTAGAGTTCTTAAACCGTTTCTCCCCGCATCGTACTCTGAAAAAACGTGGTGCGGCAGGCCACAGGAGGCATACGCCATGAAATATATCCCGATGCAAACCGGCATGTGGGCGGTGTTCGCCGCTTCGTTCCGGAAAAACCTGACCGCCATTTTCGGTCTGGACGGCAAAACCGCGCGTACGGTAACTGCGAACGCAAAGCAAACGTATGCGCAGATTTTAAAGGAGCTTCCGGACTTTGAGAAGGGTGACCGGTTCCTCATGAATATTGTCAGCTGCGCAATGCTGGCCGCGTTCGTTCTGAGCATGCCCGAGCGGCCGGACGTAACGCGCCTGACCTCATATTACGAGCAGTCCATGATGACCCCCGCCATGCGGTTTTACTGCCGCAAGAGCGGAAGCAGGCGCTTTTCTCCCGAGAGCCTTTCGGCCATGGAAAAAACTGCGCAGTTTCGCGCCGCGGACCGGAACCCGTATTCCTGGAACATGGACTATCTCCCCTATGCCGACGGCTCCGGCTTTGAAGCGCGCTTCACGGCCTGCGGCATCTGTCAGCTGATGAAAAAGCTTGGGCTCTACGATCTCACACCCGCTCTGTGCCACCTCGACTACCCGATGACCGAGACCGGCGGCACAACGAAATTTGTCCGGGACTACACGCTTGCCTCCGGCGGCCCCTACTGCGACTGCGGCTACCGCAAGGTCTGACCGCGCGCCTGCAGCTGCGAATACCGTCATCTGCAGCACCGCAAAAATGACTGTCATCACCGCCAGAACCGCCACCGCAATACCGCAGCTCGTCATCATGGCTTTCGGAACCCAATGCTCATGTACGGTAGAGAAGCACAAAGCAAAACAAAGACAGCCAGCCCTGCCACTATTCCGAAGTCAGGGGAACGCAATAGAAAAATTCATAGC
>OGNB01000687.1_pt1 | contig 23697 bp, 9 predicted proteins | sample 1573301 | NCBI WGS metagenome assembly OGNB01 (sample SAMEA2581914, study PRJEB24529) | metagenome | biome: Human gut stool | place: China | collected 2011
TGATGAACTACAAGAAGCCTGCTTTCTGGGTCGTCGTTCTGGCAGTTATCGCCTGTGTGGTCGTTGCGGTGTGCTTCCTGACAAATCCGATGGGATTCCAATTCGACGAAGCAACACACACCATCGTTTCCGCAAATCATTTCGATATGCGAAATACGGGTGATGCGGTTGCTGTTGAGATGAATTCAGCACAGATCAGCGAGTTGAGTTCTCGGCTGGCCGGGGTCAAGAACACGAAAAAGAGCGATGAATATGGCGGATTTACGCCGGGGTATCAAATCAGCGCGCTCTTGGAGGATGGCACATATATCCGAATCAGCGGTTATTCTCTCTCCGACAATGATATGGTGGATATCGAGTGGAACGGAGAACGGTATGTTGTAGCGGATGGCGAATTCCAGGATTACTTGAGTAGAATCTGCGTCGGAGGAGATGTTTCAGATGCCACCATCGAGGCGGGGCGCATAATCGGATACTCTGCACTCTACTCTGAAGAGTTAATTAACGAAGCATTTAATGTGGCTGAGAGGGAGTTTTATCAAAGATTTGATAATTGCACTTTAACTGAGTTGCGCTACGATGAGGAAATCGAGAACCGTTATGCAGATATCCAAATGAACTGGTGGAATAATAACGGTCAAGAACTCATTACTGTGTATTCGACTTTTGAAACGAGCAAAGACAGCAGCGGTGCGTGCGTGTGGTATCTGGTGCGAACGAAAGATAAAAAGTCCTGGGAATACGCAACTTGGGAGCATTTAGGCAAGAGCATTTCTCTTAATGATGTTATTATGCTTTCCCAGAAAGGCTACGAGCTAACATGGGCAGATTTTGAGCAGTTCAAGTATGTTGAAACCGGCTCCGGCCTGTATATCCGCGTCTATGAGATCAATGAAATGTATGAGCTTTGGATCGGCGGAAGCTGGATAGATGAAGACCCCATGTATATCTATCTGGCTTTGGCGGATGACCTCGATACACGCATCGACATTCGGGACGGCGGCGTGACGGAGTTCATTGGTGCGGATCATTCAGAAGTGTTGTTGGCGAAGGCGATCAATGAAGCAATCCTGGCAGAAAACAAGCCTTCCAAGCCGGATGGTCTGTATCATTGCGCCAGCTTTGTCTTGTTGGATCAACAGGAACTCAGTGGCACCCCCGCAGTTGGTTCCTCCGACCACATCAAGCTGGTCACTGTCTACGGACTGGCGCTTCATCAGGGATTTGGTTATTCCGGTGGAAGCTTTCACGATGCTGCCGGCAGTCATATCGCTGTTGCCATCACCTTTGAAGTTGTAGATGGGAAATATGTTCTGAAGGAGTATTGGACACCGCGGGACGGCTCCTACTATGTTCAGGATATTCGGGATAAGTTCCCTGACGAAATTGAGGACGAAGCCCTGGATACTCAGAAGTACATCCTCGCCCAGAAGCAGGAGTGCTACGATCAGGCCGTCCGTTACGGCGGAGTTGATACCTATTCTGCGGTGGAACATCTTTTTGAGGTAATTGAGTCCTCTCCGGCCACATCTTCCAGACCTGCCGACTACATTGACGCACACCCGATTGAGTATCGGGAGCTTACCTACTACGGAAGCTATACATTGCAGTATGTATTCTCACAGTTTTTAGAGGGTGGTCAGACAGGACTGCGTGGACATCTGATGCGAAGCGTTCTCGATGATCTTGCGCCGGAAGCACAGCTCCGACTCTACGCTGAAACTGGCCAGGAATACTTCGATGAATGGAAAGCGGGTGCCATTCGGATCAGCGAACAGCACGATATGGAATGGATTAAAGAAAACCAGCCTGCAATCTGGCTTCTGCTCCAAATGATTGACGAGTAAGCAACCACATCAACAGCGCAGCTTCCGGTCGGGAGCTGCGCTGTTCTTTTGGAATGGCAATCTTCACAAATTCTTCATCTTTCTACCACTACCATCTTAATGTAAAGATTGTTATTATAAAGCCATCAAAGGAGGGGTTCCATGTACCACATTCTGATTTGCGATGACGAGCAGGATATCGTCAACGCATTGAAAATATATCTGATGAATCCGGACTTCAAACTGTTCAAGGCCAACACCGGAGTGCAGGCCCTTGAGGTTATGGAGCGGGAGGACATTCACCTGATTCTGCTTGATATCATGATGCCTGAAATGGACGGCATCTCCGCAATGGTAAAGATTCGGGAGAAGAGCAATGTCCCCATTATACTGCTGACGGCCAAAAGTGAGGATACCGACAAGATCCTCGGCCTGAACACCGGAGCGGACGATTACATCACAAAACCGTTTAATCCCGTAGAGGTGACGGCCCGTGTCCGTTCTCAACTGCGCCGCTATATGCAGTTGGGCAGCAGAGCTGCGGCTCCGGCACGATATGTCATCGGCGGCGTGGAACTGGATGACAGCTCCAAGGAAGTCACCTTGGACGGAGAACCCATTTCCTTGACGCCCATCGAATACGACATCCTCAAACTGCTCATGGAGAGTCCCGGCAAGGTGTATTCCCCCAAGGAGATCTATCGGCAGGTATGGAAAGAGGCTCCCCTGGGAAGCGACAATACCGTTGCCGTACATATCCGGCATCTCCGTGAAAAAATAGAGATCAACCCCGCAGACCCCCGATATCTGAAGGTGGTCTGGGGACAAGGGTATAAAATGGAGAAAGGAGCAAAACGATGAAGCCGTTCTTTAGGAAGAAAAACGCAGATCCCATCGTGGAGGAAATCGCGCAGACCGTACAGGATGCGCAGTATGAAGCGGTGACACCAGAACCGGAGAATGTTGCTCCAGTTAATAGAAAACTCCCGCTGACCCACCGTACATCAGCCAAGTTCGTAGCGTTCCTGCTGGTCATCATCATGGTGATTGTTGTTATCGGCTCTGCAGCTGGTGCGTTCATCATGGTGGAAGAAGAACTCTATACGACATCTGAATGGGCTTACAAAAACGAAGCCATGAGAAATATTGCCGAAGGCGATATCCGGACGCTCATTCATTATTTGACCAACGAGAATTTAGATGCTGGTGCTGATGATGCCATGCGCTATTTGTCAGATCGCAACATTGCATCTATTGAAATGGTTTTCTCAGAAGGTCCGCGAAATAACTGGGGGTATGATGGGGGCGTGAAGGAAAGCTCCACGGAGTACAGTGCGGTCTGGTATCATATGAAGGAGAAAGACGGCGTAGAAAACTGGTACAGTCTGTATAGCAACTACGGATATGATGTGGAGCAGATCGGTACGGTGGAGGCAACGATTCGTCTTGCGGATGAATTGACCCAGCCTGATACTTATTATTATGCCGACCTTTTGATCTCCTTGGCCTTTGCCATGCGTTTCTGGGTATATGCGATTGGCATCGGCGCTGCCATTCTTGCTATCGCTGCTTTCGTTTTCCTTATGTGCGCATCTGGTAAGAAAAATGGTCTGGCAACAGCGCAGCCGGGATGGGGTACGAAGATCCCCTTTGACCTGCTGACCGGGATGACTGCGCTTGCCGGGTTCCTGATAATACAGGTCATGGTGGAAGCAATCTACTATGCCTCAGACATCGAAGCAGCGTTAGCCGGCATCGCATTAGGTATCTCTCTAATGGCCATTTGTCTTGGCTGGTGCATGAGCTTTGCAACGCGGATCAAGCTGGGGTGCTGGTGGAAGAACACCATCATCTTCTATGCCCTTAAAATTGCACTGGTCGTGCTGCGTAAGATTTGGAGCGGCGTATGTGTGTGTTTCCGCGGTATGGTATCCCTTTGCAGAGGCATTCCTCTGGTTTGGAAGACCGCTCTTGGCCTGGCTGCAATCGCCTTGATCGAAGTCCTTGTCATTGCTGGGGCATACTGTGAGGAGGATGTTCTGCTGACCTTCTGGTTCGTGAAGCACCTTGTGCTTGTCCCGCTGGTTCTCTATGTGGCGTTGATGCTCCGAAAGCTCCAGGCAGGTGGCAAGGCTCTTGCCACCGGTGATCTTGGATATCAGGTGGACACCAAGAGAATGTTCTGGGATTTCAAGCGCCACGGCGAGAATCTGAACAGCATTGGCGTTGGCATGACAGCGGCGGTGGAACAACGTCTGAAAAGTGAACGCATGAAGACTGAGCTGATCACCAATGTTTCTCACGACATCAAGACTCCGCTGACTTCTATCATCAACTACGCGGATCTGATTGAAAAAGAGCAGTGCGACAACCCCACCATTACAGAATATGCCGGTGTACTCCATCGTCAGTCCGACCGCCTGAAGCGGCTCATTGACGATCTCGTGGAGGCTTCTAAGGCGTCCACGGGTAATCTGGAGGTGCTGCTGGCTCCCTGTGAAGTTGGTGTGATGCTGACACAGACTGCCGGTGAGTATGAGCAGAAGCTTCAAGAGAAGGATTTGGTTCTGTTCACCAGCCAGCCGGAGCAGCCTATTAAAATTATGGCAGACGGTCGCCGCCTGTGGCGCGTGTTCGATAACCTGATGAACAATGTCTGCAAGTATGCCCAGCGCTCCACCCGCGTTTATCTGACGCTGGAGGAGAAAAACGGAGAGGCAATCATCTCCTTTAAGAATATCTCCCGCGAACCCCTCAACCTGTCTACTGACGAGCTGCTGGAGCGCTTCGTTCAGGGCGACAACTCCAGAAAGAGCGAAGGCAACGGTCTGGGCCTGTCTATTGCAAAGAGCCTGACCGAACTGCAAAACGGCACCATGGAGCTGACTACTGACGGCGATCTGTTTAAGGTGGTTCTGCGGTTCCCGACCATCAGCTAAAAAGAAGCAATCCACACCCGTGCGTTTCCAAAGAAAGAAGATGTCCCAAAACAAATGTTAGCAACCTTTTTTGAATCTATTTCCTGGCCCATGGAGCCGCCACCGGCCTACGGTGCATTCCATATTCTGTTTACCCTGATTGGCTTTGCTGTCTGCGGTTTCTCGGCATGGAAGCTGCGGAATGTCAGCGACAAAACAGCATGTCATATCCTGTTTGCCTGCGGTTTGGTATTGGCGCTGTCGGAAGTATTTAAGCAATTCTTCTGCTACTATGTGATCGCGGACGGCACCTATCACTGGGGCGAGTTCCCATTCCAGTTGTGCAGCATCCCAATGTATCTGTGCCTGATTGTTCCTTGGTTGAAGCTGGGAAAACTGCGTCGGGCATTGCATAGCTTCATGGTGCTGTATAATCTCTTGGGAGGAGCCATTGCCTTTACCGAGCCGTCCGGCCTGCTTCATGGCCACCTGTTCCTTACCGCCCACTCTTGCGTGTGGCACATGCTGTTGGTGTTTGTGGGACTGTTCCTCTGCGTGTCCAAGCGAGGCGGCAACCAGAAGAGCGACTATGCTTCTGCGACTTGGATCTTCACCCTTCTCTGCGGCGTGGCCTTTGCCCTGAACTGCATCGTGCAGTTTGGAATCGGCAGAGATATGAATATGTTCTTCGTTGGCCCTGGTAATTCTCCCATCATTGTGTTCAAACAGTTCTCCGAATGGTTCGGTTGGTATGTCAACACACCCATTTACATATTCGCAGTATGTCTGGGAGCCTATCTGCTGTTCGTCTTGATCTACTGGCTGCATAACAAGGAACTGCCGAGCCGCAGGAAGCGACTGCAATCAAAGGTATGAGAAACAAGAAAGTGCGTCGGACAACCGGCGCACTTTCACTTTTGAAGCTTTTATGAACATTGGCTCTGCCATATTGACTTTTCGTGTTACAAGCTGTAGTATATAAGTGGCACTACAAGCTGTAACACGGAGGTGCGCTTTAATGTCTGATTTGAAAATGGGAACTGCCGAGGCCCGGTTTGCCGATATTATCTGGGAACGGGAGCCGATCACATCCGGTCAAATGGCCAAGATCGGCGCAGAAGAATTTAACTGGAAGAAAAGCACTTCTCACACTGTTTTGCGACGCCTGTGTGAGCGTGGCTTGTTTAAGAATGAAGATGGCACTGTTACTTCGATGATCTCACGGGAGGAATACTACGCCCGACATAGTGAGCAGTATGTGGAGGAAACCTTTGGTGGTTCTCTGCCTGCGTTCCTCGCTGCATTCGGGACACGGAAAAAACTCACTGACCAGGAGATCGACGAGCTGCAGAAGGTCATTGATGGAATGAGGAGGTGACCCTATGTCCTTTTATACATTCATGCCCACCCTGCTCAACATGAGTCTGACGGCAAGCGTGGCCATTGTGCTGGTCACATTGCTGCGCCTGCTTCTGAAAAAAGCACCCAAGGTCATTTCTTATGCGTTGTGGGGTGTGGTCCTATTCAGGCTCCTGTGTCCGGTATCGATTGGTTCAGACTTCTCCGTATATAATCTCTTTGATACGCCCACTGAGGAGTCTGGCACGGCGACCAGTATCATCGAGTATGTGCCGAGCAACATCGTCCACACAGAGTATCCCGCTGTTGCTCTGCCTGTACCGGGTATCAGCGATGCAATCAATGAGACTTTGCCCCAGGGCGAGGAACAGTTGAGAGCCGATCCGCTGGAGGGGCCGATATTCATTGCCACCTATGTCTGGATGGCAGGCGTGCTGGCGATGGTCATCTACAGCATCGTTTCCTATATCCGGTTGCGACGCAAACTGTCGGTGGTCATTCCTCTGCGGGACAACATCTTTATTGCAGACGATATCAAATCGCCCTTCGTAGTGGGGCTGTTCCGTCCGAAAATCTATTTGCCCTGTAATCTCGGAGATAAGGAACAGGAGTATATCATTCTCCATGAACAGCATCATATCAAGCGGCTTGACCATGTAATGAAGGCACTGGCATTTCTGGCCCTGGCAATCCACTGGTTCAATCCTCTGGTCTGGGTGGCATTTGTCCTGGCCAGCAAGGATATGGAGATGAGCTGCGATGAGGCCGTGATCCGCAAGGTCGGCGGCGATGTTCGGGCGGACTATTCCGCTTCGCTTCTGACTCTGGCCACCGGGCGGCACATCATCGCCGGTACGCCTCTGGCCTTTGGCGAAGGCGATACCAAGGGGCGCATCAACAACCTGTCCAAGTGGAAGAAGCCTGCGGTGTGGGTGGTGCTGCTTGCCGTGCTTGCCTGTGCTATCCTTGCAATCGGTCTCTTGACAAATCCTGCTGCGGAACGAGAGTTTCCCATTAACGGCAGCAATGTGTCGGAACTTGATACAGAGATGGTTGTAGAGAAGATTGCCAAAGCCGAAGGACTGGAAAATAGCTCACAACTTCTTGTCGATGCGGATAACTTTGACCTCATGTTTACCTCGAACTTCAACTGGACCAATGATGGTGCGATTCGCTTTTTATATGGACGGAATCAGAAATACTACAGTGCGCAGTTGAGAATGTTCCATGACGATAATAAGTATTTCATTACAGACCGAAGTGAATGGATCGAGCCGGAAAAGGTATTTCTGCTATCCCACTATTTGGATGCGTTGAAGTATATGCCGCAGGAGGAAATCCGTCAGCTGTCTCCGGATGCTGATGGCTATTCCGTATTTATGAGACATGAGGGCGCTCCCATTGACTATGAACGTGTTCTGAAGTACAGTCAGAACGGCGTAAATTCCAATGATGGATGGTATATTCATCTGGAGGTGCAGCCGCTGCATGAAGTTGAAGGTGGTGGCTATAACGGAACCGGTGATGAAGTAATTCACCTGTTTTATAACAGCGGAGACAACCGGGATGATATTGCCGGAAAAACCTATCTCTATGACGGAGAAGGCTTTGGTGGCAGTTTTACAATCACCCTATACGAAGACGGTACTTTCACTTATTATGAAGGAATGCTCAGCAGCTATATCGGAGCAGGAACCTTTATGCTTGATGGCGATACCGTTATCATGACCGATGGCGGATATGGGCTGGTTAACCATTTCAGACATGACGGCGATGACCTCGTATTTGTCGAGCAGGATTCCGACAACTTCGTTTATGTCAAAGTCAAGGATGGCGAGAAGTTCCACTGCACCGGGGAAGCTTTCAAACTCAACGATACGACCGCGGTCGTAATCAAATGGTTTGATTACCTTGAGACCCCCGACGAAATGAAATGGGACGGTAGTATCGATATCAATCTTCCAGAGTTTCCGGATGTGACCTTCCGTTGGACTTACGGAGAAATCGTGGCTGTTAAGGGCAACAAAACCACTTCGCTATATACGGGCATGCCCATTTGGAACACCTACTTCTGCGACCTGACCGGTGATGGTCTGCCCGAGTTTTGTTCTACAATCAGTTGGGGTTCTGGCATGATCGATAACCGCGTTATGATCTACGACTATGCCAACGGGGTTAGCTACAGCCTGGAAGAGCGAGGAGTTTCCGACTATACTCTCCGGCAGAATGAAAGTGACGGTCAGCTCTATGTTGACAAGACGGCTCATGTGGGCGGCGGACTTCTATCTACCGGACGGCTGGTGTTTGAGGACGATTGCCTTCAGGTCCTTTGGTCAGAGAAGCCGAATGACAATATCAGTGAGATCACCGATCCCACTGATGCCCCGAACTTCGCTTATGATACGGCAGTCGAAAAGATTTATGAGGACGAGCGCAACGAATACTTCATCAGCGGCCTGTACAGTCAGTATATCATTGTCCACTACACAGACGGCACCCAGGAGGATATAGTGACCGCATTGAACGCTGGCAGAGCAACCTTCGCTGATCTTGACAAGTTTGGTATCCGATATTGGGCAGAGCCGAAGCCTAATTCATTCGACATAGCGGAGAATACTGTGGCAGAGATCGGCAGAGGAACGCTGAAGACAGCTGTAGCACTGTGTGTGGAGGATGCTGGAAAACTTCTCAGCCTTGTGGAAAGCGGTACTTGGGTGGAAACGACAGAAATGCCGGATCAATACAATGATTGCGCCATCAACTTAGGCGGCAGACTGCTCTACTATAGCTCTAAAAACGGCACTTTGATTCAGTACGATCTTTCCAAAGTGACAACCTACTCCCACCCGGCACCATCTGGTGGACGATACTGGACACTGGGCATGGCCGAACGACTTTTTGTGAACAACATCCTTTGCGAGTACATTGATTTGGCGTATGGAATCACGGATGTCGCTGCGCCGGATGATGACGAGGAGTTGTGCAGGTTCTATTTGACCATTGGTGCAGAAGGTGTTAAGAGCATCGAACTTTCAATGCCAAGTTCAAGTGCTGGTTGCGAAAATGCAGATGGTTCTCTGTTCAAAAAAGGCGAACGCATCTGGCTGGAGAACCTGGACGGATATAGTGATCTGCGTGGACTGACAATAACTGCTCTGGGCGTGAACGGAGAAGTTATTTGGACAGCATCTATTCCGGCTACGGACGAAAACAAAGGCTTTACCCATCTGATAAATGATGGTTGGGAAATCACAAACATCGAATAAGTCAAGAGGTGCAGCTCCAGTCTGGGAGCTGCACTTTTCTCTTGCGGAAAGTACGCTATAATATTTTTGAAATCCATAGAGTTGAAGAATCATCGCTGCAAGCCAAAGCCACATGCCCATGTAAAGTAAAAACGGCACTTAGACTTTTCAGCCTAAGTGCCGGTAGGTACTCACCCTTGTGTATTATATGGAAAGGAACAAGGAATGTCAAGCCATAGCGATTCACGGCTATTTAAGATTTGATGTGGAATTAGGGAAAACAGACATGGTTGCCCTATAAGTGAGCTTTTGCGTTTTCCTCTTACAAATAAGAATACCTTTCATTCATCGACCCGAAACCAGAATATGGGGCGGCGGAATAATACCGCCGCCCCACATCTGTATTGTACCGAGACGATTATTTGTTGTAGGTGCGGAACAGGAAGGTCACGATTTGAGCACGGGTGCAGTCATTATCGGGGCCGAACAGCCCGCCGCCGATGCCGGTGGTGATGCCGTTTGCTGCAGCCCATGCCACCGCATCCGCATAGTACGCGTTTTTGGGAACATCGCGGAACTCCGCTGTACCCTCTGCCCTGGCACTTAGCGCACGGTAGAGGAAGGTCACGCTTTGCGCCCTCGTACAGGTAGCATCGGGTGAGAATCTTCTATTGCCCGTGCCAGTCGTGATCCCGTTCTCGACTGCCCAAGCCACCGACCTCGCATAGTAGGCACTTGCGGGTACATCAGAGAAACTGCTGGCATTCTTCGGCTCCGGACTGCCCGCTGCACGCCACAGGAAGGTGACGATCTGCGCGCGGGTGCAGGGAGCTCCGGGTGCGAACAGACCGTTGCCGACGCCGCCGGTGATGCCGTTTTTCGCAGCCCATTTGACGGCCTCATAGTAGTAGGCGTCCGTGGAAACATCCGCAAAGCTCTGTGTTGGAGCTTCCTCAACGAAGCGGGCTCTGACAGTCACATCGCCTGCAGGCATGATGAAGCTGTACTCGCCGCCCCACTTTCTGAGATCGAGTTCGCTGCCCTTCTTGTCCATAACCATAAGCATTTCCAGCTCATAGCCCCTGTCGGGATAGACCATGATGGTTACTGTGGAGCCCTTGGCAGCAGACGAAGGCGAAATGGTAATGCTGCCGTTCATAGTCCTTTCGACCATGATGTTGTAGGCCGGGTTAAAGATGCCTCCGCCCGAGCCGCCGCTGCCACCCGAGCCGCCGCTGCCACCCGAGCCGCCGCCCGAAGGTGCAGCATACTTCACCCAGCTCACGCCGAAGGGCGACAGACTGGTCACACGGAAGTGCAGGCCATCCGCCTGCTTCGTGTGCGAAACGAGCTCCAGTTCACCGGCACGGGCAGCAGTCGTAAGCATGTGGACTATCGTAAAGGTATCCTTGCTGTCTGTGCCGTTGGGATAAGGAAGCACCACCTCCACACCGCCTGTGGGGAAATTCGCTTCATCGACCTCGACCCAGTTGCCCTCGGCGTTCTTGTATCGCAGCGCAATGTCATAGAACGCACGGTTTTCCGCCGTTCCGGTCATCATGGTCTCAAGCCGGAGCTTGATCTTCTCCGCCGTATTAAGGTCAGGATGACTCTCCAGCACCTGCGGCACGGTCAGCTCTCCGATGACCAGCTTGTGCGCGGCGATGTCCGCGCTGATATTGCCAGTCACGCCGGTAAGCGTGACGGTATAGCTCCCGTCCGCGTTCTTCCGCGCGGAAACCGTCTCGCAGCCTGCTGCGTTGCCGCTGCCGGTCAGGCAATCGTAGCCGTTGACGGTCAGCTTGGAGAAGTCACTGTACTCAGCGGCTGGCCTGACCGTGAAGGTCACATCACCGCCTGCGCGGATCTCGGTATCCGGCAGAGTGTCCGCAGGCAGCCTTTTCACATCGGAGATCTCATAGCCGGGCCCGCCCGTCAGAATGGGGAAGCCACTGTACTCGGCAAAGGCCGCCTTGACCTCTACATTCCTGCTCAAGCTTTCAATGGTCAGTGTGTTGGACAGGCAGTGATCCATAGTCACGCCAAGGGAAGACATGTTCTCCCGGGTGACCGCGGTGCCATTCACCGTCCAGAGGCTGGTCATCATTCCGCTGCTCGGTACTGCGGCGAATACCAGTCTGGAGCCGCCGGCAACGCTGGCCTGCCGCCCTGCGGGCAGAGCCAGCTCCGTGCCGTCGGCAGCAGCGCTCAGCGTGCCGCCAACGCCGTTCACGGCGTAGGAAACATCATAGCGGACGGCTGTGGCGAACATCACGGTGACCGTGTGCGCCTGCGTCACATTTTCCAATGTGTAGCTGGTCTTGTTGGAAGAGTTAGACACGGGAACACCATCCACCCGCCACTCCTTCACATAGCCGTACTCCGCGGGAACGGCGGTAAAGGTGATGCTCTGCCCGTAGGTCACGGTGGCGGGGCTTGCCTCATGACCCTCGGCGGTGATCGTGCCGTCGCCGGAAGCATCGTAGGTCACCGAATAGGTAGTGGTATTCTCTGTAAATACGGCTTCAATGGCGTATTCCGTTGTTGTCTCCTGCCCGGTGGGAACCGTCCAGCGCAGCGTTGCAGTCTCGTTTGTAAGGGTCTCGCCATCGATCGTCCAGTGGTCGAACACATAGCCGTTATGCGGCGCGGCAGTGAAGGTGACCTGCGTGCCGCCGCGGATGCTCGCCGCGCTGCCGGAGTACCCATCTGCGGTCACGGTGCCGTGCTCCGCCGTCCAGCTGACGGTGTACTCCACCGGGCGGAACGCTACGGTGATGACCGCGCCCGCGCTTCCGGCGGTATAGGTGTAGGTGCTGTCCGTTTCACCGCTGACCGGTGTGCCGTTCACCGACCACTGCTCCACCTCGTAGCCGGTATCCGGCTCGGCGGTGAAGGTGACGGAAGCGCCTTCTGCCAGTGTGAAGCCGGAGGCAATATTACCAACCTGCTCCGTACCGCCCGCCATTGCGCCGGTGATGCGGCCGTGCTCTCCGGCGGATGCCGTGATCTTGTCGCCCAGCGGCATGAACTGTACCATAACGGTCTTCTCCTCGTCAACACCTCTGAGCACCAAATGCGTCCCGATGAAGGCCGCGCCGCTCTCCTGGTACACCTCGCCGTTCACGCGCCATTCCTGCACACGGTAGCCGTTATCCGGAGCTGCGGTAAAGGTCAAATCGGAACCCTCATAGACCTCTGCGTCCGAAGAGAGGTCGTATGTATACGCCGCCATATTTTTGCGGACCGTGTTTGCGGTCAGGGTGCCGTTGTCGCTGCCGCCGACCGCCGCCACGGAGTAGGAGATCGCATACTTGTCCAAGGCTGCAAAATCCGCCGAAAGCGTCTGATTTGCCCTGACATCGTGGATTGTATAGGTATGATCATCGCTGTTGTCCACCGCTGTCCAGGTTTCGTCGGGATTGTTCACAACATAGCCTGTATCCGGCTTGATGGTAACGGTCAGGTTCGTTCCGGGATCCACATAATCGGTAGAGGTTATGGTGACAGGCTCGCTGTTTCTTGTGCCGCGCACCTCGATCGTGCCGTTTGCCGTGTCCTCGATCATCACGATCGGCTTCTTTGCCACGGTGACGGTGACCTCGGTATCGGCGGCCAGCTTCAGCTCCGCCGACCTGCCGCCTGCCGCAGGCGTTACATTTTCGCTCCACGAAACGAGATCATAGCTGCCGTGCAGCGTCAGCGTGAAGTCCACCGGTGTATTCGCCGCATAGGAGCCTCCGCTCTTCAGTTCCGTGCCATTGCTGGAGGCTGTCAGGGTCGCCTTGTCCCCGTCCTCGGCTGCAAGACCGAGGATATCCCAGCTGAGACGGTGGGTGTTGGCCACGGCGACCACCGCGCGGACATACAGCGCTGCCGAATCGCTGCCAAAGGCGGTGTCGTACAGCGTGAAGCTACCGCCGGAGCCGCCTTCCTTCCAGGTCATACCGTCCGTGGAGTACGCCCAGCGGTTGACCGTGTTGAAGCTCGTGTCCGTGAAGGTGACCGTATAGGTCAGCGCCGTGCCCTGGGGCAGAACGCTGCCCGCAGCCACAGCCTCGCCGGTCCGCGCCCAGGTGATGGCGACCGTGCCTGCAGAAACCGGGGTCCCTTGCTCATCCGTCAGCGTGGGTTTAACGGCGGTGAAGGTTTTTTTCGTCACAAAGGAGACCGTGACTGTGTATTCCGTCCGATCCAGTCCGGAAAGGGTCAGTTCTTTCTCGCGGTAGAGCTTACCGGCGCCCGGCCATGTGTAGTCCGTACCGTTCACCGTCCACTTTTCCACCATATAGCCGCTCTGCGGGACTGCGGTAAAGGTGACGGAGGAGCCGTAGGTGACCTTTGCGCCGTTTGCGATCGTGCTGCCGCCGCCGGTCCTGGCGGTGACGGAGCCGTTTTCGCCCGCGCTGTAATGGATCACGGAGAACTGGTTGGCGAATTCCACCTCGACCTTGAGCTGCCCAGCTCCGGTATCGCGGGCGATGCTGAACGCGTCGATGCTCAGCGTCTGCCTGGCCAAGCCTGCGGTCGCTCCGATGCGGTATGGCGAGTCTTCTTTGACCTCCGTACCGTTCACCAGCCAGCGGCTGACCTGATAGCCGTCCTCCGGATTGGCCTGGAACACAAGCGTCTCTCCCTGCTTGCGGTGCTCGCCGGAGGAGAAGCTCGTCTGGTTGCTGCCATAAGATCCGAAGATCGTGCCATGCCCGGTGGCGGCCACCTGATAGTAAACCGGCGCCGCATCAGCCTCGCGGCGGAGAGAGTCCGTCTGCAGCGTGACCGAGTACGCACTTTGCAGGCGTCCGGAATCCTCCGATTCCTTCCACTGCGGCGCAAAGGTGAATACGCCGGTCCTGTCCGGGTTAGAAAAATATTCGTTGATGTCGGAAACGGTCAGGCTGTTTGTCAGCGCATCCCTGTCGCGCTCCAGAGCGCCTTCAAAGTCGAGACTGATGCCCTGCAGTGTGGCGGGCACGTTATCCCAGACCGGGCGGATCGTCAGCCTGCGCGGTGTAACGGTCAGCACGGCGGACGCAAGCTCCCTGTCGTTGCTGTCCTTTGCCGAGAAGGTATACTGTCCGGCGGTCTGTGGGAAGTAGCCGGCGTCGATGCCGGCCGCCGCCGCCGCGCCGGGGGCTGCCGCCTGATAGGAGACGGTTTCGTTTGCCTGCGTCCACGCCGCATCGCCCCACTTCTGCGTCTCAAGCGTCAGATCTGCGCCGTATTCCACAGATGCGCCGAGCGCCTTGCCGTTTTCGGTCAGCAGCAGACGGTACAGAGTGGTATTCTCCCCTTTAGTGTCCTTGCCCAGCGCAGCGTAATACACCGGTGTTTTCGAGCTGGAGGCCGCATAGCCGCCATCCGCGGTCACAGCCGCGTGGATGGTGTATACGCCCTGGGTGGGGGCTGTCCATTCCATAGTCATCGTGCCGTTCGCATCCGTCGTGGCTGCGATCGAAAAGCTCTCCCCGGTGGCGGTGTCCGTGATAACGAAGGCCGCGGGCTTGGTTGCCAGCTTTTTACCGTTGCCGCTCGTCACCTCGGCAGTGAGCGTCAACTTCGAGCCCGATTGCTGCGTATAGGTGTCAACGGAAACCTCAACTTTTTCGCTATAGGAAACAGGCATCAGGCTGCTCAGGGGATATGCGGCGCCGCCGATCAGCAGCTTTTCCGCCGGATCGACTTCGGTCACGGTGTAGGAGCCCGTGTCCTCCGACTTTTCCAGGAGGAAGAAGCATTCCTTATCATCATCCTTCTCGCCGAAGAGCACGATCTCTGCGTCGTCCTTACTACGATGGAAAACGGAATACTGCGGCTTGCTGGATCCTTCCAATTCAGTTCCCGTGCCGACATTGCCGCTCTGGTCGCTGAAATATTTGCCGCCGCTCTCCCAGTAGAAGGTCGGTTTTGCGGTCGGGGCATCCCAGCGGGCCACAGCGAAGTAGACCGTGCTCGTCTCGCCGGCGGATACTTCCGTGCTCAGCTGGCCTCCGGCGAGGGCTGCTGTAAAGCCTTCCACCGCGGCAGTTTCGTTGAACGCAGTATATACGGGAGAAAGTGCGTCCCCTGTCACAGTATATTGCTTGCTGCTGTCCGGACCGGTGGTCAGCTGGTAATATTGGGTCTCCGTGCTCGTGGTGCCGCCCTGTGTGGTTTTGCTCTCGATCACGCCGATGTACGGGCCGTTTTCTCCCGCCTGGTACACAGTGCCCTGCACGCCATCCTTCTTGAAGGAGACTGTTTTCTGAACGCTCTGTTCCTGTGTAGTGGTCGTTCGCTCCGTCCAGTCCGCCCCGCCGTAGTATGGATCGCTCTGCGTTCCTTTCCCGCCGTCCGCGTTTGTCACGGTTACAGCGCTAACGCTGGTGGGCAGTGCGCCGATCGTCAGCGTGGCCGCGTTGCTGTAATAATACACCGCAGAAGACTCCGCCAGTGTGTATGCTGTCACCATCAGCCGGTACTGGGTGCCGTTCATTGCGACCGCTGCGTCACTCACGGTCAGTCTCGGGCTGGTCGCGTTGCGTACATCTTTCCACGCAGGCGAGCCAGGGTTGCGCTCCTGCCATTGCATGGTAAGGGTAGTCTTCGGATCGCTCTTGAATACTGTGGCCGAAAAAACTGCATCCCCTCCGGGGCGCACCGTTTGATCGGCGACCTCACCGACCTGAACATAGTTCGTGCCGTTTTCCTTCGGCGTGGTAAAGCTGATCGAGCTGCTGTCCACAGACTCCACGCCGTTGGTGCAGCCGCGCGCCACAAAGGTGTAGGACACATCTCCCGCCAGATCGTTCAGCTCAAAGCTGTTCTTCGTTCCGGAAACGGCACCAACAAAAGCATGCGGCCTTGTGGCGCCCTCTATCACGCGGTAGATACGATACTCCTCCGCCGGACGGCTGCCCGCACTCCAGGTGAGCGTTGCGCCGGTGCTGGTAAGCGTTTCTACTGCCAGATCTCTGGGCGGAGAGGACGGCGCGGAGATATCTTTCACCAGATAGCCCAGCGCGGGGACCTTTTTCCCATTGAGCGTCATGTTCCACATGGCGAAGTTCCACGAGAAGCCATAGCCGTCCGCCTTGGGGCTGTTCACCGAGCCGCTGTGCTCCGTGCCTGTGCCGTTCATTTTGGAGCGGGTCTTGGTAAAGGTATAACCGGCTCCGCCGCCCACCTTCGCTCCGCCGATCTTTTTCCATGCCACCACATTCACAGAGAGTTCGTACTCAAAACTCTTCTCTGTCTCCTTGGTAACGCTAATGGTCTTTTCGATGTTGCCCTTACCCGTCAACTCGGACCAGCCGCTTTTGGACACGAGAGGGGTAGAGCCGCCTGCGTTGGTGATTTGGCTGACGTGGGAGCGGTAGCTGAAGGGGTTGCCCGCCTCTGCCAGCCGATCCTCGGCAATGGGTTCTAATCTGTAAGCGACGGCTTCTTCATTGTATTCCTCCACAGAGACGATACTGGTGTGGGGTGGCAGGGTCTTCATGACCGTCATATCTTTGCCGTCGGAAAGATTTTGGTAGGTATAGACCAGTACGGGAACACGGTACACCACCACTGCGTTCTCTCCGGAATTGTTTTCATAGTCGACGCTGTGTTCAATGGAGCGGCTGACATTGGTGGCCCAGGTGAAGTTGTTTTCGATGGTGGTCTCAAAACCGGCGCCGGAGTTTTCGACCTCGACCTCGTACCCCACCAGCACGGTAGTGTTCAGGCCGTGGCTCTTGCCGCCGCCGCTCCCGCTGCTGCTGCTTTTGCCGTAAGCCGTGCGGCCCTCGCCCAGATCGTCTCCCAGCTCCTCAAAGTAGGGCACGGCCTCCAGCACGGCCAGCACGTCGTAGTCCGTCCACTGACGCTCCACGCCCACATAGCGCACCAGGGTGCTGTCGCTGTCATAGTTGAAGTCGGTCAGACACACATAAGCGCCAGATTGCTTGTTGATGAACCAACCGTTCGTTTCCGAGTGCCTGAACTCATAGCCGTTGTTATCGCCCTTTGGCTGGCAGTCGATGGTATACAGGGTGCTGTAATGGTTTCCGGTGCCGCTCTGCTTGACCAGCGATGCGAAGACGACCTGCTCGCGCCCCTCGCTGTTGCCGTCAAAGTTGCCCACGGCCACGGCCTGCACCTGCTTGTTGGTGATCTTGGTTGATCCAATGTATTTGTCGGTGTGATTGAAGGCACCGTGAGTGTACTTGTGGGCGAGGGTGCCGCTGCCGTCGTTGTCCGCCCACGCGTACACACTGCCCGAGAAGAACACCGCATCCGGCTGCGCCCCGCCCTGATAACGGAAGCACTTCACGATCAGCGGACTGAGGACCTCGTCGCCGCTGTACAGACCGTGAGTGGTCAGCGTATTCGTGTCATGTGTCTGCCGGTGCAGGAACTCATACTGGCCCTTAAAGTTTTTCTGCACGCCCGCCCACGCTTCGGTCATGCCGACGCACCGAACCATGGAGAAGCCGCAGGTTTTATTGTTGATCGAGATATTATGGTTGCCGCCGTAGTCGATCATGCCCGCCGTGACGATCTCCGGGAAATCCGTCCCGTTGGAGGAGTCGTCACTGGCCAGCACATTGCCCACGGAGGAGCTGCCCCAGACATAGCGGTGCAGCTTGCTCGCCGCGGACACATCTCCCACCGCAACAGGCCCATCGCCCGCCGAGGGCGCGTATTTGAAGGTCTGCGTCCACACGCCCTCCAGCCTGTCGTACAGGAACACCTGCGTGCCCAGATTCTTGACACTGTCGTTGCCATAGGTATCGTTCAGCCCGGCGGTGATGACCAGCTCATCGTAGCCGTCCTTGTCGGTATCCGCCGCCGTCAACTGCACCACCGGCACATTCTGAATATGATTTGCCTTCAGGGTGCGGACATCCAGCAAGTCGTACACGTTTCCGATCTCGCCGCCCTCGGTCAGCGTCAGGCTGCTCCCTTCGCCGCTGATGGTGTATTCCATCAGCTTGGCATCTCCGTTTCCCTGCGTGGGCGGCACGTAGACGACCACGGAATCCACGCCGTCGCCGTCGAAGTCGCCGCAGGCGATGGCGGCGAAGCCGCCCAGCTCAAAGGCAAGGCGGTTGATCCAGCTCCGGTTGCCGCGGGACACCGTGCTGGTGTACACCGCATTGTTGTTCCGGTCCCGCAGGGACAGCTCGATCCCTGCCGCACTCAGACCGATCATGGCGATGTGCTCCTGGCGTCCGCTGCCGGTATTCACGCCGTCGGTGGCCGCCACACGGTAGCTGGCTTGCTTTGAAGCCGGGAGGGAGTTGAACGTCACGCGGTACTGGTTCGCCAGATTCGGGAAGGCCCCCATCAGATTTCCCGCCTCGCCGCCGTCCCCGTTGTAGTCATAGGTGTGGCTGTACAGCGGTGCTCCGCCCCAGCTGTAGGACAGCATCAGCTCCGACTTGACAAACAGCGGCACGGCGCGGCCGCTGCTGCCGAAGGGGGCGTCCTTCACCGCGCTGTTGTACTCAACGCTGCCCTCTGTCAGTCCTGTAGCCGCCGGCAGGCCGAAGGCTCCCTTGCCCTCGGAGGCAGCCGCAGTGCCTTCCTCCGCCCGCACCATGGCGGGCAAAAGCTGCACGCACAGGATGGCGCTCAACAGCAATGCCATAAGTCTTCTGCTGCAATGTTTCATAAGCGATTCCTCCTTTACTTCGCAGGGTGTCACATAATTCTGCTTATTCTAATTTTACCATGCTTTTCTCGCCCGCGCTGTGTCGTTTAGGGGCGAATTCGTGTTGTTTAGGAGAACAGGGCATATATCGCTTGTGCGATTTGTGCTCCTTTGCTACAATGTTCGAAGAAAGGAGGACGGTACGGTGAGCACAAAAAACAGGAAAATCTGGGCTGCTGGGGTATTGCTGATCCTCACGGTCGCGGCGGCGATCGGGTTCCTGTTCCGCCTGTCGCAGCCGGATCAGGAACAGCGGTCGGTCTACCTGAACTGCACAGAGTCGGATCGCGGCGGCTGGGTATTCTTTACAGAGGCCGGCCCAGTGGAACCTGTCTTCGGCCTTGGTGGTTATATCAACGGTATTCCGGCGGAGGGGACCGGCCCTGTCGCGGCGGAGCGCGTGATGGAGGAACCGGGTGCGCGGCACTTTCTGCAGTTTGACAGTTACGGCGCTGGCCTGCAGGTGTTTCTGGATCATACGCTTCTCTATACAGACTTTCCGGCCGAGGAAAACCCGGTGGACAGCTTTCTGGAGGATGTTGATCCTGCCAGTATTTCCCACGACGGGCTCCGCGTTCCGCTGCCGGAGGACTGCGGCGGGAAGCGGCTTCGCATTGTCACCTACGGACCCTCCGGCGATAGCCTTCGCCAGCCGGTACTGCCCTCGCTGGTGGGACGCTTTTCCGATGCCGTGGTACAGACCTCCGGCGTCGTCTGGCCCATGGCGGCAGTCACGGCGCAGCTTTTGCTGGCGATCTGTCTGCTACTGGTGCTGCTGCTTGGCGCACACGATGGCGTGTTTCTCTGGAAGCTGCTGCCTCTGATCGGCTATTTCCTGCTGGCGGCGGCAGCCGGGGTCTGTCATACCTATCTCGAAATTTCGGCCGGGCTGAATACTGACGCCGGGCTTCTGAACTGGGTCTACCTGATCTATATGGATCTTCTTTACTGCTATCTGGCCGCGGCGCTGCACGGCTGGAAGCGGTGGGTGCTGCTCTCCGGTGCGCTGCTCCATATCCTGCTTTCTGCGCTGTGGAGCTTCGCGGCGCTGCCGCTGCTCGCCAGTGCAGCGGGAGACTGGCTCGGCACCACCCTGTTTCTTCTGGCAGCGGCGCTGCTTCTGTTCTCCCATGAGCAGCCGCTGCGCCGAACGAGCCTGTTTCTCTGCGCGGTGGCGGGCGGTTTATTTGCGTTCTGGGGCGTGACCCGATTCAGCGGAAGCGGGATCTTTTATCCACTGACCAACCCGGTGACCACGCTGCTGGCGGGGTATCCCCATGCATTTTACGCGATCCTGTGCGGCTTTGCCGGTGCGCTGTGCGCCGTGCAGGTGGTGACGGGCTTTGTGCGCGAAACACTGCTTCGCCAGCGCCGGATGCAGGCGATCAAAAGCAGCAGCCAGGCAACGCAGGAAAAGTATGAACAGGCACAGGAGACAGTCCGGCGGACGGCGGCATTCCGCCATGAGTGGAAGAATCATATCGCCGCCCTGCACCTTTTGGCGCAAAAGCCGGATCAAGCCGGTCTTTTGGACTATCTGAACCGGCTGGATGGAGAATTGGAGCAGCTCTTCCCAAAGGTTTATACGGCCAATTCGACGGTCAACACGATCCTCCAGCGCTTCGCGGCTCAGGCAGACAGGTATGGCGTTTCTTTCCATGTCAACGCCATGCTGCCGGAAACGCTGCCCATTGAGGAGGTGGATCTGTGCGGCTTTCTGTTTAACCTGCTGGACAACGCCGTGGAGGCCGCCGCCAAAACGGAACACAGCGAGATCGTCTGTTCCCTGCAGATCCGCCAGCAGCATCTGGCCATCCGATGTGAAAACACCTACAATGGGGTGCTACAAACAGATGAAAACGGACAGCTATGCACCACAAAGCAGGATGCCGGCAGCCACGGCTTCGGCCTTTTGCAGATGCGAACCATCGCCGAGAAGTACGGCAGCGTACTGGCTGTCAGCTATGATGACACCCGCTTCACCGTGATGACGGCTCTGAAGCTGCTGCCCGAAAAAGAGACCCCATAAGCTCTCTGTAAGTCAAAACCTCCGGCTAAGCCGGAGGCTTGAGTAAGCCCTATAAGGGCTTTATGCGGACAAAGCCCCTTAAGGGGCCCGAAAAGATTTGCCGATCGCATTGCTTTCTCGGGCTACCCCTTAAGGGGTTTTTGTTATGCCTTGGTATTCTTGCTACCCGTAAACGGGTCTACGAATTCCTTGATGCTTATCTGGTCGGCTATTTGGTCCTCTTGCAGTTGATTTTGGATGTAAGCTTTAATTGCTTTTTTGTTTCGCCCTACTGTATCTACGAAATACCCTCTGGCCCAGAAATGTCTGTTTCCATACTTGTACTTGAGATTTGCGTGTCGGTCGAATATCATCAGGCTGCTTTTTCCCTTTAGATACCCCATGATCTGCGATACGCTATACTTTGGAGGGATACTGATTAGCATATGGATATGATCCGGACACGCATTTGCTTCTATAATCTCTACTCCCTTTTGTTGGCATAATTTTCTTATGATTACACCTATGTCCGCTCGAATTTCCCGATAGATTTCCATCCTTCTATACTTAGGCGCAAATACTACATGGTATTGACACCGCCAACTGGTATGTTCTAAACTACTGATATCTGGATTTTTCATGAATCAGTCTCCTTGTTTTTGTGAATTTGGTCGGCAAACCTTTCATTCACTCTAACTTGGAGACTTTTTCTTGTCTACTCCGCCCCTCGCTATAAGCTCTTTTTCTCCCCCGGCATAGCCGGGGGTTGCCTTTGTCAAGACAACACAAAATGCGGCGTCTCCCATCGGGAGACGCCGCATTCTCTTTATCCAAATGGCCTTGCCCTTACTTCAGTTTTGATTGAGATACCGGACGAACTGGTCCTGAAACTGCTTCATATAGCGCCGTCCGATGCTTAGATCTCTTCCATCTGTCAGGTATATTGTCCGGCTGCTGACCCTGCGGATATGGAAGAGGTTTACGATGAAGCTGTTGTGACAGCGGCAGAAGCGATCCTTCGGCAGATACTCCTGCATCTGGCTCAGCGGGCAGAGAATGAATTGTTCGCCATGTGTTGTGTGGAGTACGCTGCCGTGATCCCGGCTTTCAGCGCAGAGGATATCCTCTGCCGGCAGGACAAAGGTCCTGCCGGCCACCCGGAAGGTTACGGTGCGGGGCTGATGATATAACCGCAAATCCGTTTTGATCGCCTGCTCCAGATCTTCCCGGGAAACCGGCTTGAGCAGGTACTGGATGGGGCGGACGCTGTAGCCGTCCTTGAGAAACTCCGTGGAACCGGTGATAAACAGGATGCTGGTCCTGTCGTCCCGCTCCCGCAGCTCCTGCGCCAGCTTCATGCCGGTCTTGCCGTCCATCAGAATATCCAGACAAAGCAGTGAGAACTCCGCACCCGCTGAAAAAGCTGCCTCCAGTTCCTCGGCTGAAGAATAGGGCGTGACCGTATGCTCTACCTGCAGCTCCGACAGGAGCGCCGCGCACTGTGCGCACAAGTCCTCACGGAGATTTTTCTCGTCTTCACAAACCGCCACCCGATACATCCTGCTCACCGCCCTTTCCTTAACGCTCATTATAGCGGATGGCATAGAAATTTGCAATGCCGCTGCGTTCCGCCGCCGCACAGCCTTCGGGGTTGAGTTTGCTAAGCACCTATTTATAAATTAAATGTTATTTCCATTACAATTCCGGTTCTATAAAATGCCCGGCAGAAGTTTCCCAATATTTTTTAGACACGACTTTCATTACCGTCGAGATTTAGCTGATACATTCGGAATATGACCGGAAAATCTTTTGGCTACCATTGTTCTTCGTAAGAATATTGATATTCCCCGTCCTCCCCGCTCGATCAGCAATGCAGGGACATTCTTCTGAACTGCCCAGCTGTAAAGTCCGTTCCGTGCAGAGGATCGCACACGGTAAGGAACTGTCAATGTCTGAGCTGCTATCAAAGATGTACGGTTGATTGCCGCATCTCCAGACGTGGGAAAGAATACCAACGGGTGAAGCACTTCGTTATAATCCCCCCCGTGAAGGTCTGCCAGAAAGTCAGCTACTGAGTATAGGGCATTCTCCAGTGCCACAGCCAACCGTGCGGAGAGGCTGCCTTTGGCATTTCCGGGAAACGCACGGTTCAGATTGGTGCCGTCCTCCGGCACCACCTGCTTCGTACCAGCATAAAAATCCGTAGGATTTGTTAGAGGCAGAAGAATTACATTGCCCGCCAAATCGGCCGGGTTTACCGCCTATCTTCGCAGGGAAGGCACTCCCCAACAAGATTCCGACGGGACGGAATGAGCGGCAGGCGAAATCTGGCTCTGGCAATTCAGCTCTGCCTTTGCCGCAAACTGCGTATTTCTTCCTTTTATAAACTGCAACACCAGATGCCCGATAGATGTGTGTTGACTGCATTAGCTTTTTCAATGCCCATGCTGTGATTCTTGGTCTAAGGCCGGTAGAAATCGCCGCTCCGGCATGATATGATAAATTTGTAAAAAGTTTTCCCGTCCGCGCAATGAAAGACGATTTTTGTTGTCTATATAAGTGAAAGGCCTTTACACGGAAAGAAGGGAGGGCAAAATGAAAGACCACGAGATCATAGAATTGTACTGGGCGCGTAACGAGAGCGCGATTGCCGCCACCGCAG